>OHYB01000243.1_pt1 | contig 30942 bp, 28 predicted proteins | sample 1580181 | NCBI WGS metagenome assembly OHYB01 (sample SAMEA3882510, study PRJEB24775) | human gut metagenome | biome: human-associated habitat; feature: intestine environment; material: feces | place: Netherlands | collected 2009/2010
ACAGGGAAAAACCATCATGACGACGGAACCGAAGTTTATTCCGAAAGACGCGGCAGAGATCGCGCTTGAAGATGATACGCGGATTAAAATCCGTCTGATTGACTGTGTCGGATATATGGTAAAGGGTGCTTCGGGACACGAGGAGGCCGGGCATGAACGTATGGTAAAGACTCCGTGGTATCAGGAAGAAATACCATTTACCAAGGCAGCGGTGATCGGTACACAAAAAGTGATTCATGAACATGCAACGATAGGAATCGTGGTAACAACCGATGGAACGATTACAGATATTCTGCCGGAAAATTATGAAGATGCGGAGGCACGGACTATAAGAGAACTTCAGTCTATCCGAAAACCATTTGTAGTACTGGTGAATTCAAAAAAACCACATGGCCAGGAGGCTAAGGAGAAGGCAAAAAAACTGGAAGATACATATGGAGTTAAAGCAATGACCGTAAATTGTGAACAAATAAAGGAAGAAGATATTTATCGGATTCTGGAGGCCGTTTTGTATGAATTCCCGATATCTGAGGTACAGTTTTATATACCGAAATGGGTGGAAATGCTTCCGGTTACACACAAGATCAAACAGGACCTTCTGGAACATATACAAAAAATCCTCGAACACCTGGAAGAGATCAAAGATGCGGCAGCTTTAACCGGAAGACCGGAAAGTCCATACATAAAAGACTGGTATGTAGAACAGATACAGATGGATACAGGCTGTGTTATCATTCAGATCCACATGTATGAAAAATATTATTATGAAATGTTAAGTGAGATGACAGGAACTACGATCACAGGCCAGTATGATCTGATAAAGACGATGCAGAAACTTTCAATCTTAAAGAATGAATATGAAAATGTAGAAGATGCATTTACTGCAGTCCGGATGAAAGGGTATGGAGTAGTCAGTCCGACAAAAGAAGAGATCGTACTGGATGAACCAGAGATTATCAGACAGGGAAATAAATATGGGGTGAAAATTCATTCGCAGGCGCCGTCCATTCATTTGATCCGTGCTAATATAGAGACGGAGATAGCCCCGATTGTTGGAAATGAGCAGCAGGCGAAAGATTTGATCCAGTATATTAAAAATGAGGAAAAAATGGAAGGAGGTATCTGGAAAACCAGTATATTCGGAAAGACAGTAGAAGAACTTGTCATGGACGGGATGAAGAATAAAATGGCAGTTATTAATGACGAAAGCCAGGAAAAACTTCAGGATACTATGCAAAAGGTTGTGAATGACAGTAATGGAGGCATGGTGTGTATCATTATTTAGAATTATGACTTAAAATTCAAAAAACACTTGAAATATAGAATAGAATGTGTCTATAATATGAATTAGGAATTGGTAAAGGGGCCATACTCGTCAGGGTGTGGTCTCTTTTTTTACCATAATAGACAATAAGAATCTGGAGGATGATAAAAATGAAAGATTACACGTTCAAAGTACCGCAGGATATTGTATTTGGTGTAGGCTCTTTAAAAAGACTGCCGGAGCTTCTTGAAAAAAGCGGATCTAAAAAGATGATGGTAGTATCAGACAGAGGACTGGAGAAATTAGGAGTCGTACAGAAAGTGCTGGATATTGTGGAGGCAGAAGGTATAGAAACAGTAAGTTTCCTTGATATTCTTCCAAACCCTACAGTAGATATGGTAAATGCGGCGACAAAGGTATATAAGGAATCAGGAGCGACAAGTATAGTTGCACTTGGAGGAGGAAGCCCGATGGATGTTGCCAAGGCAGTAGGTGTTCTGGCAAGATACGGCGGATCCATTACAGAGTATGAAGGTGCACATCTTGTTCCGGGACCGATCGAACCAATCATAGCAATCCCTACTACAGCAGGTACCGGAAGTGAAGTTACGGCGTTCTCCGTTATTACAGATACCTCCAGAAATTATAAATTAACGGTTTTTAGCTATGAATTACTTCCAAAATACGCACTGTTAGATCCGGAGATGATCATGTCTGTACCACCGATGGTTGCGGCTTCATGTGGAATTGATGCACTGATCCATGCATGGGAAGCATATACATCACTTGGCGCTTCACCGTTTTCTGATGCAATGGCAGAAAAAGCAATGGAACTGATCGGCGGTAATATCCGTAGATTTGTGGCAAACAGAAAGGACGAGGAAGCTGCATGTGCAATGATGTCAGGAAGTATGTTTGCGGGAATTGCATTTGCTTGGGCAAGACTTGGAGATGTACATGCCATGTCACATCCGGTCAGCGCATTCTTTGGTGTACAGCATGGAGTGGCCAATTCAATCCTTCTTCCGGTAATTGTAGAATATAATGCGCTGGCAGATCATGGACGTTACGAAAAGATTTACAATTATATCAGCGAAGAAAAAGAGCCGGTGAAAGATTTTAAACCGGAAATGCTGGTAGAAGAAATCAAGAAACTGAATGCATCTCTGGGAATTCCAAAAACACTTTCCGAGGTCGGTGTAACCGAAGATAAGATTCCACAGATGGCTGCAGATGCGATGAAGAGTGGAAATATTGCGGCTAATCCAAGACAGACAACATTAAAGGATGTGGAGATGTTGTACCGCAAAGCTTTATAGTATGATATTTTATTGATTCTGTATGTGTAAGATTGCATTATTTTCATAAAAGGGTTAAAATATAAAAGTATATGACTATCACAAATGAACGTTGGAGGTACGATATGAGAGTAGCAATTATTACGGCAAATACAGATATATACAAAGGAACGAAAGCGAATGAAAGCGGGGAAGCAGTGAAGCTTGTGGCAGAAGAAGCTGGACTTGAAGTTGTCTTTATGCGGGCACTTCCACTGGACAGAGAAGTATTGTCAACTGTTATGAAGCGCATGACAGATGGAAAAACAGCAGATCTGATCCTTACAACAGGCGGTGCGGGATGTAATCCAGGTGACTGTACACCAGAAGCAACAATGAATATTGTAGACAGACCGGTACCGGGGATTCCTGAAGCAATGAGAGCGCATACTATGAAACTGACAAGACGCAGTATGCTGAACAGAAGTGTGGCCGGAATCAGTGGAGATACACTGATCGTAAACCTTCCGGGAAAAGCACAGGCAGTAAAAGAAAGTCTCAGATTCTTACTTCCGGAACTTGTGCATGCTGTAAAGGTTATCAAGGGAGAGGCATAAAGAATGAAGATCACGTACCTGGATCACAGCGGTTTTGCTGTAGAATACCAAAAATATGTATTGATCTTCGACTGGTATAAAGGTAAACTTCCTGAATTTGATTCGGAAAAAGAAATTTATGTATTTTCCAGCCATTCACATTATGATCATTTTGACCGGAAAATATTTGAGCTGGAGAACATATATTCGAACGTAAGATATGTACTGTCGGCAGATATTACAGAAAAGTCGGTCCCTTCAAAGGTATGGTTTGTTATTGCCGACAAAGAATATCGGATTGGTAATCTGAAAGTACAGACACTTCATTCTACGGATGCGGGTGTAGCATTTCTTGTGTATGTAGATGATAGGATTATTTATCACGCAGGAGATCTGAACTGGTGGCATTGGGAAGAAGAAAGTGAATATTATAACGAACAGATGCGGATGGATTATCAGAAAGAAATCCATAAATTAAAAAATATACGGATTGATGTAGCATTTGTTCCGTTAGATCCAAGACAGGAAGAGCAATATTACTGGGGACTGGATTATTTCATGAAGCATACAGATACAGAACTGGTCTTTCCGATGCATATGTGGGGACACTATGAAGTTTATGAGAAACTTATGAATAATCCGCAGGCAGAATCCTATAAAGAACATGTAATGCATGTAAAGGTACCAGGACAGGTATTCGAATTGCCATAAGTCTGAAAGAAATTGTCTGATTATGAAATCGGAAAAAAGGTTTGTTATTTTGAATAAATAGTGCTATAATAATAAACGCTTTTGAAAAATGCAAGTAAGACAGGTAATCGCAGCTGCAGATGCCGAAAGGCAGCAGGTGAGGAAAGTCCGGGCTTCGCAGGGCAGGGTGCCGGATAACGTCCGGCGGAGGTGACTCCAGGGATAGTGCAACAGAGAGATACCGCCAGGTTTTTCCTGGTAAGGGTGGAAAGGCAGTGTAAGAGACTACCGTTTCTCTGGTAACAGAGAAAGCCATGTAAACCCCATCCGAAGCAAGACCGAATAGAAAACGTATATGGCTGCCCGTCATGTTTTCAGGTGGGTCGCTTAAGGGGACTGGCGACAGTTCCATTGGATAGATGATTACACACGACATAACCCGGCTTATCGTTTTGCTTTGCTTAAGACGGAAATTCAGGCATCTGGATAAAATAAGTACGCCGGGAACGGACACGAGTGGATTGTGTTTGTTCCCGGCGTACTTATTTTATCCGGCCATCTGGCGCAAGCCGCACATTCCCGCGGACCGCTGCATGGTGTGAAAAAAATGCATGTCATGAAAGAAAAAATAAAGGAGACAGCAGGATGAAAGTGATATTGGCTTCGGGGTCACCCAGAAGAAGAGAGTTGATGGAGATGTTGGGAATACGGTGTAAGGTTCAGGCTTCAGGGGCGGAAGAAGTTGTGACGTCTGCGGAACCGGAGAAGGTTGTGGAGGAGCTTTCAAGGCTGAAATGTCTGGATGTTGCGGAGATTACCGAAGGGGATGCCGTTGTGATCGGGGCGGATACGGTTGTGGCTTTTGAAGGGGAGATCCTTGGCAAGCCGAAGGGGATAGAACATGCCAGAAGTATGATGCAGCAGTTGCAGGGAAGGGTGCATCAGGTGTATACTGGAGTTACGATTGCGGTAACAGAGGGGGACGCAAAGCGTGTGGTATCGTTCTGTGACCGTACAGATGTAGAGTTTTATGCGATGACAGAGGAGGAGATAAACGGGTATCTTGCTCTTGAGAAAGAGGGGGAGGCTCCTGTGTGGTCGGATAAGGCTGGAGGATACGGAATTCAGACGGTGTTTGGGACAAAGTTTGTGAAAGGAATCCAGGGAGACTATTATAATGTGATGGGACTGCCGGCGTCCCGGGTTTATCATGAGTTGAAAAATCTGGGCGTTCTGGAATAGAGGGAGGTAAGAGAAGATGAAAAAGTTTTCGGAAATTGAATACGTAAGGCCGGACATGGAGGCAGAGCAGGAAAAAGTAAGAGCGTATACGAAGGCGCTCAAAGAGGCAAAATCATATGAGGAGCTGCGCGGACTTTTTATGGAAGAAAAAACGCGCGAGGATGCCTGGACGACAATGGCGGAAGTGGCGCAGGTAAGATATACGGTGGACACCAGAGATTCGTTTTATGAAGGAGAGGTTCAGTTCTGGAATGAGACGATTCCGGCGATCCATCTGCTGATACAAAAGGCAGAGAAGGTGATTCTGGAGTCTCCGTTTATCAAAGAGTTTGCAGAGGAGTTCGGGGAATTCTTTGTGAAGAATATGGAGGTTGGCCAAAAATTAGCGGACGACTGTATCGTGGAGGATCTGATCGAAGAGGCGAATCTGACGCAGCAGTACAGTAAAATTACGGCGAATGCTTCGACGGAATTTAAGGGCGAAACGTGTAATTTTTATGGATTGCTGAAGGCGATGCAGAGTACGGACCGCCAGATGCGGAAAGAGGCGATGACGGCATGGGGAGATTTGTATGAAGAGATTTCCGGGGAGCTGGATGCGCTGTATGACAAGATGGTTCCGCTGCGCGATAAAATTGCGAAGAAGCTGGGATTTTCTTCTTACATTGAATTTATTTACCTGAGCTATGGAAGATACGATTATACGGCGGAGGATGTTGCAAGGTTCCGTGCGCAGGTGAAGGAGAAGATTGTACCGCTCTGCCTGGAGCTTCGGAAGGAGCAGGAGAAACGGCTTGGAGTGGACAGGCTGCATTATTACGATGAGGAGCTGATTTTCCCGGAAGGAAACGCGGTTCCGGAAGGAACGACGGAGGAACTGGTTGCGAAGGCGCAGAAGATGTACCATGAGCTGTCGAAAGAGACGGGTGAGTTCTTTGACTTTATGGTGGAGCATGAGCTGTTTGACCTGGAGACGAAGCCGGGAAAACAGACAGGCGGTTACTGCACATTTCTGAATACGTTCAAGGCGCCGTTCATCTTCTCCAACTTTAATGGTACGAGCGCGGACGTTGATGTTCTGACTCATGAGGCGGGCCATGCATTCGAGGCGTATACGGCGGCAAAACAGATTCCGTTTATGGATATGGTATTCCCGACAAGCGAGGTGGCGGAGATTCACTCGATGACAATGGAGCATTTCGCATACCCCTGGATGAATGCATTCTTTGGAGAGAAAGCAGATGATTACCGTTATGCGCACCTGATGAGCGCGCTGGAAGTGATTCCGTACATGGTATGTGTGGATGAGTTCCAGCATAAGGTATTTGAAAATATCGGCATGACGGCCAAGGAGCGCCGTGCGATCTGGCATCAGTTAGAGCTGACCTATATGCCATGGAGAAATTATGACGGCCACAAGTTCCTCGAGGAGGGCGGTTTCTGGATGCAGAAGCAGCATATCTTTGTGAACCCGTTCTATTATATTGATTATGCGCTGGCACAGATCTGTGCTTTCCAGTTCTTTGAGCGTTCCAAAAAAGAGCCGGAAAAGGCGTGGGACGATTATTACCGTCTCTGCCAGGCAGGCGGAAGCAAGGGATATTTTGCACTGCTGGAGCTGGCAGGACTGAAGAATCCGTTCGTGGATGGAACGGTGGAAGAAGTCGTTGCGGGACTGAAGCCCTATTTAAAACGAAAAGTAAAGTATACGATCCGTCCGGTAAAAGAGGAAGATCTGAAAAAGGTAGCCGAGGTGGAGGCGCTATGCTTCCCGGCTGCCGAGGCGGCAGGTTATGAAGACTTCATGGAGCGGTACAAAACCTGCAAAAACAGCTTTTTTGTGGCGGAAACTGAAGACGGCGAAATCGCAGGCTTCTGCAATGGCTGCTGTGCGGATACCGATTATCTGGCGGATGCACTCTACCATGACGCCACGCTGCACAACCCGGACGGCGATTATCAGATGATTTTCGGACTGGACGTCAATCCGAAGTTCCAGAAACAGGGCATTGGAGAAGCACTGATGCGTCATATGGTAAAAAGCGCAGGAGAGCGTGACAAAAAAGCCGTTGTTCTTACGTGCAAGGATCATATGATTCCATTCTACAAAAGGATCGGATACGAATATATCGAACTTTCCGACTCGACGCATGGCGGTGCAAAATGGCATAAGATGATGTACCGTTTCTAAAAAGAAATGGAAAGCAAAAAGGGCAGAACAGGGAGATACGAAATTTCTCTGTTCTGCCTTATTTTTCAAAAAAACAGGGCTCTTAACGAAGGCTTTTTCTCAGTAACGGAGTAAATTTCAGAAAAAAATACAAAAAAATAGTAAAAAAGCAGTTGACATCTAACGTACGTTAGCATATACTAACAACTGAAATAGAGATGAAACTCATTATCATACACAGGAGGTAATTGACTATGCCTTTAACGATGGCAAATCCAGGCGAATGTTACACAATCAGAAAAGTCGGCGGAAAAGAAGAGACCAGAAGATTTCTTGAAAATCTTGGCTTCGTCGTTGGCGGAAACGTGACAGTCGTATCGGAAATCGACGGCAATCTCATCGTGAATGTGAAAGATTCCAGGGTGGCCGTTGGAAAAGATATGGCAGCCAAAATCCTGATTTGATAGGAAAGAAGGAGAGAAGATGAAGACTTTAAAAGAGACTTCCGTAGGAGAAACCGTTAAAGTTGTAAAACTCAACGGCTCCGGTCCGGTCAAAAGAAGAATCATGGATATGGGAATCACCAAGGGTGTTGACGTATTCGTGCGCAAAGTTGCTCCGCTCGGCGATCCGGTCGAAGTAACCGTCAGAGGATACGAATTATCCTTAAGAAAAGCAGATGCCGAAATGATTGAAGTAGAGTAAATTTTTTTTGCCTGCTTGTTAGCGGATGCTAACAAAAGCAAGCTGTAGCCAATATTGGTAAGGCTTGTGAAGTTATTAAAATCAGTAAAAATCAAAGAAAGAGGGGCATGGAAAAAATGGCAATTAAGATTGCACTCGCAGGAAACCCGAACTGCGGTAAGACAACATTGTTCAATGCACTGACAGGCTCCAACCAGTTCGTAGGAAACTGGCCAGGTGTAACCGTCGAGAAAAAAGAAGGAAAGCTCAAAGGCCACAAAGATGTCACCATCATGGACCTTCCGGGTATCTATTCTTTATCTCCGTATACACTGGAGGAAGTGGTAGCCAGAAATTACCTGATTAATGAAAGACCGGATGCGATCCTGAACATCGTAGATGGTACCAACATTGAGCGTAACCTTTATCTGTCCACACAGATCATGGAACTTGGTATTCCGGTGATCATGGCTGTCAATATGATGGATATTGTTGAAAAGAACGGAGACAAAATACATATCGACAAACTGGCGAAAAAGCTGGGCTGTGAAGTTGTAACCATCTCTGCGCTGAAAGGAACCGGAATCAAAGAAGCTGCTGATAAAGCAGTACAGATCGCACAGAAAAAAGGTGCTGCTGTACCGGTTCACGAGTTTGACAAGGATGTGGAGGCAGTCATCCGCACCGTTGAGAGCAAACTCGGAAGTGATATTGTAAATGAGCAGAAACGCTTCTTTGCAATCAAACTTCTGGAGAAAGATGATAAGATCACAGAGCAGATGAAATCCGTTCCGGATGTATCTGCCGAGATCAAACAGCTGGAAGACAAGTTTGATGATGATACCGAGAGTATTATCACAAACGAGCGTTACGTTTATATTTCCAGCATCATCGGCGACTGTGTCACAAAGAACAAGAAAAACGCCATGACAACATCGGATAAGATCGACCGGATCGTAACTAACCGCTGGCTGGCACTTCCGATCTTCGCGGTTGTTATGTGGGTTGTATATTATGTATCTGTCACAACAGTAGGTACTTTTGTAACGGACTGGACCAACGATGTACTCTTTGGAGAGATCATTCCGCCGGCCATTGAAAATCTGCTGAACGCGATCCACTGCGCTGACTGGCTGCAGGGTCTGATTCTCGATGGTATCGTAGCCGGTGTTGGTGCCGTACTTGGATTCGTACCGCAGATGCTGGTACTGTTCCTGTTCCTGGCATTTCTGGAGTCCTGCGGTTACATGGCGCGTGTTGCATTCATCATGGACCGTATCTTCCGTAAATTTGGACTTTCCGGAAAATCCTTCATTCCGATGCTGATCGGAAGTGGCTGCGGTGTTCCTGGTATCATGGCTTCCCGTACCATCGAGAATGACCGTGACCGTAAAATGACCATCATGACAACAACGTTTGTACCTTGTGGAGCAAAACTTCCAATCATCGCCCTGATCGCAGGCGCCCTGTTTAATGGAGCTTCCTGGGTTGCACCAAGTGCTTACTTCGTTGGTATCGCAGCAATCATCTGCTCCGGTATCATCCTGAAAAAAACAAAACTGTTCGCCGGTGATCCGGCTCCGTTTGTTATGGAGCTTCCGGCTTACCACTGGCCGACGGTAAGCAACGTTCTTCGCAGCATGTGGGAGCGTGGCTGGTCCTTCATCAAAAAAGCCGGTACCATCATCCTGATGTCCACCATCGTTCTGTGGTTCCTGATGAACTTCGGATGGGTTGACGGATCTTTCGGAATGCTGGAAGCCGAGCAGTTAAATGACAGTATCCTGGCTTCCATCGGAAGCGTGATCGCTCCTCTGTTTGCACCTCTTGGATGGGGCGACTGGAAGATGGCTGTTGCAGCTGTTTCCGGACTGATCGCAAAAGAGAACGTTGTTGGTACCTTTGGTATCCTGTTTGGCTTTGGTGAAGTTGCAGAAGACGGTGCCGAGATCTGGGGACAGCTCGCAGGAAGCTTATCTACGGTAGCAGCTTATTCTTTCCTGGTATTCAACCTTCTGTGCGCACCGTGCTTCGCAGCAATGGGTGCAATCAAACGTGAGATGAACAATACCAAATGGTTTTTTACTGCAATCGGATATCAGACACTGCTTGCCTATGTTGTATCCCTGTGCATTTATCAGATCGGTAACCTGTTCATCGGCGGCGGTTTTGGAATCGGAACGGTAGTTGCTGTTCTGCTCATCATTGGATTTGTATATCTGCTGGTAAGACCTTACAAAGAGAGCGCAACTCTGAGCGTTTCCACCAACAAAATGTTCAGCAAATAATTGCTGTGACAGATAGAGAACATGTATCTGATGAAGAGTCCGTATCCGGCATCCGCTGCAGGATGCGGACTCTTTTGAAAAGAAAGGAGTTGTTTCTATGGGAACTTTTATCACACTTGTAGTCGTTGTTGGTCTGGTAGGACTTGCAGTACGCAGTATGATTAAAGATAAAAAAAGTGGCAAGGGAAGCTGTGGTGGTAACTGCGGGCAGTGCAAGGGACATTGCGACTGACAGGACAGGAATCATCATCAGGAGGTAGAACGTATGCCGCAGGAACAGACAAAGCATGAAGCCAGAAATTATCACAGAACACAGATGAAGCGAGAACTGATTATTCAGAAGCTCCGGGAACAGGGATGCAGAATAACCAGACAGAGACGGATTCTGCTCGATATTATCCTGGAAGAGGAGTGCTCCTGCTGTAAAGAAATTTACTATAAAGCTCTGCAGAAAGACAGCAGCATCGGGCCTGCTACGGTGTATCGCATGGTGAATACACTGGAGAGCATCGGTGCAATCAGCCGCAAAAATTTTTACAAGATTGCCTGTGGAGAAGAATGCTTCAAAGATCAGGGCTGTACCGTAGAACTGAGCGATCATACCATCTGCCGCTTAAGCGGAGAGATGTGGATGGACGTGATGAAATCCGGACTGAAGGCAAAGGGCTATATTCAGAATCAGGATATTGAAAATGTGATTGTTTCAGCGGTGGAAGGCTGAAAAACGGGGAAAACGGGTGAAAATTCCTTCCGTTTTCCCTGTTTTAATGAAAATAATTATCAAAAAGAACTGTACGTATTGTCTAACCGAGCAGGTGAGTGCTATACTGTGAACCACAGCGGGGGAAGATGTAAAATTCAGGAAAAATTTATTTTAACAATAGGAGGAAATGTAATATGACAATCAAAGATTTAAAACATCCAGGACTTTTCGCAGCAGGAGTATTATTCGGAACAGCAGGTATCAAAGCACTGTCCAGCAAGGATGCGAAAAAACTTTACACCAACTGCACCGCAGCTGTTCTTCGTGCAAAGAAAGTTGTTATGGATACGGTAACGACCATCCAGGAGAATGCGGAGGACATCTATGCTGACGCAAAACAGATCAACGAAGAGCGTGAAGCAGCAGAAGAGGCAGTAGAGGATGTAGCTGAAGAGACAGCAGAGGAAGCTGTTGAAGCAGAAGCAGAGGATACGGTTGAGGCATAAGCTGTACACAGCAACATCTGATTTACGTCGTATTCATACGGAAAAAACGAAGCGCCTGCAGAATTCTCTGCAGGTGTTTTTCTAGGAGGCATAAGATTTGAAATTTTATATTAAACACGAAAGCAGAGGCAGAATCCGAATCCATCTGGCACAGAAGCGCATGTCCTCCGTACAGGCAGAGACACTGCTGTACTATCTGCAGAATCAGAACCAGGTATCTTTCGCGAAGGTATATGACAGAACCGGCGATGCCGTGATCTGTTACGAGGGAGAACGAGCCGCTGTGATTCGGATGATACAGCTCTTCCACTACGAGGAAGTAGAGCTGCCGACCGGACTGCTTGAGAGCTCCGGCAGAGCGTTAAACAACGAATATCAGGAAAAGCTGATCAGCAAAGTGATTTACCACTTTGGAAGAAAATGGCTTCTTCCGGCACCGATCCGTGCCATCTATACTACGGTTGTTTCCGTAAAATATATCTGGAAAGGAATCCAGACACTGGCACAGGGAAAGATCGAAGTTCCGGTTCTTGATGCAACCGCAATCGGTGTTTCGATGCTCCGCGGCGACTATGGAACCGCAGGCTCTGTCATGTTCCTGCTCGGCGTAGGAGAGCTGCTTGAGGAATGGACGCATAAAAAATCCGTCGGAGATCTGGCACGCAGCATGTCGCTGAACGTCGGAAAGGTATGGCTGAAAAAAGACGGCCAGGAAATTCTCGTTCCGTCTGAAAAAATTGTTGCGGGCGACGAGATTGTCGTACATATGGGAAATCTGATTCCATTCGACGGCGAGGTATCCAACGGCGAGGGTATGGTAAACCAGGCTTCTCTGACCGGAGAATCTGTTCCGGTACGCCGTACCTTAGGTTCCGTTGTCTATGCGGGAACGGTTCTTGAGGAGGGCGAGCTTACCATTCTTGTGAAGCAGACCGGCGGATCCAGCCGTTACGAGAAGATTACCGCGATGATCGAAGAGTCCGAGAAACTGAAATCCGGACTGGAGAGCAAGGCAGAGCATCTGGCAGACCGTCTTGTACCGTATTCCCTTGGCGGAACGGCGTTGACGTATCTTCTGACCAGAAATGCAACGAAAGCACTCTCTATTCTGATGGTAGACTTCTCCTGTGCGTTAAAACTTGCCATGCCGATTTCCGTTCTCTCTGCAATCCGCGAGGCAAACCAGCACAAGATCACCGTAAAGGGCGGCAAATTCCTGGAGGCTGTGGCGGAAGCGGATACGATCGTTTTCGATAAGACCGGAACACTGACAAAAGCGCAGCCGACCGTAGCAGAGGTGGTATCCTTCAGCGAAACAAAGAGCCCGGATGAGCTTCTGCGCATCGCAGCCTGCCTGGAAGAGCATTTTCCGCATTCCATGGCAAAAGCCGTAGTAGACGCGGCAAGAGAGAAATATCTGGATCACGAGGAGATGCACTCCAAAGTAGAATATATCGTTGCACACGGTATTTCTACAACGATCAATGGCAAAAAAGCGATTATTGGAAGTTATCACTTCGTATTTGAGGATGAGAATAGTATCATTCCGGAAGGAATGGAAGAGAAGTTCCGTCATCTGCCGGAGGAGTATTCTCATCTCTATCTTGCCTTAGAAGGTGTACTTGCAGCAGTTATCTGCATTGAGGATCCGCTTCGTCCGGAGGCGGCCGAAATTATCCGTCAGCTGAAAAAAGCAGGTCTGAAAAAGATCGTCATGATGACCGGAGACAGCGAGCGCACGGCAAAAGCGATCGCGAAGAAGGTCGGCGTGGACGAGTACTATGCTGAGGTACTACCGGAGGATAAGGCAAACTTTGTGGAGAAAGAAAAAGTAGAGGGACGTAAAGTCATTATGATCGGTGACGGTATTAACGATTCACCGGCACTTTCTGCCGCAGACGTTGGAATCGCCATCAGCGAGGGCGCAGAGATTGCGCGTGAGATCGCGGATATCACCGTTGCCGCAGACGATCTGGCAGAAATTCTGGTGCTTCGTATGCTGAGCAACCGTCTGATGAAACGGATTCATAAGAATTACCGCTTTATCGTTACGTTCAATGCCGGACTGATTCTGCTCGGCGTGGGCGGCATTTTACAGCCAACCACTTCCGCACTGCTTCACAATACATCTACTCTTTACATTGGCTTAAAGAGTATGGGCAACCTGCTGGACGAGCCGGTATAAAAAACAGAACAGAATAGCAACGGGAAAGCCGCTGGAGTCTTCTTCTTAAGATTCCAGCGGCTTTTTAACAAAAGCAGGGAAAGCCTCTGCTTCCATTGCGAATATTCTTTCACCAGCGTGATGTGAAAAAGAAAATGATACAATTTTCTCAAGAAAAGCTGGAAAAATTTGCAGGATATCCTTGACAAAATCCGACAAAAACGGTATGATATACCCAACAGTTAGATGTAGCTAACTAAAGTACAACGGATAAAACCAAAAATCATACGGGATCCCGGTAGAGGGATTCTTTCTTAAAACACAGGAGTTAGAATAAACTAATTTCAAGTAGCAAAAGATAACAACAGAAAGGCAGGTAGAGAAGATGAGTGTCGTAATTATCGGTGGAAATGAAAGAATGGTGTGTCAATATACAGATATCTGTAAAGACTATGGATGTAAAGCAAAGGTGTTCCCGAAAGAGCATGGCTCCGTTAAGAAAAAAATCGGGAATCCGGATCTGATGATTCTCTTTACCAACACCGTATCCCACAAAATGGTCATCACTGCTTCCCAGGAAGCAAAGAAAAACAATATTCCGATCGCAAGAATCCATACCAGCAGTGCCACCGCACTTCGCTCGGTATTAGATGAGCACTGCGCAGCAGCAATGTAAGAAGGAGACGTAAAAGGCATGATTGAGAGATTTCTGATCGAACACTGTTCGGCAACGCTGGCTTCCATCAAAGCCGCAAATTTATGTAATATGACATTTTCATCCAAAGAAGAACTGGAAGATCAGATTTCATACTGGAGTGCCTGTCTGGAACCAAAAGGAATTCACATCTTTGTATTGCGGGAGCATGAGACGAGAGCACTGGTCTATGTGTACCGTGAAGGGCTTCTCCAGAAAGAGCTGGAAAATCCGGAGAATGCAGCGTTTTTGAAATCCTATGGATATGAAAATACAGACATTGCCTATGCACTGAATCGCCTGAAAACCCGGGTAGCAGAGTGTAAAGAAGGATTTCCGCATGAGATCGGTGTGTTTCTCAACTATCCGCTCGGTGATGTGATCGGTTTTATTGAGAACAAAGGCCACAATTATAAATGCAAGGGATGCTGGAAGGTCTATTGCAATGAGTGCGAAACACAGAAAACATTTCAGCGCTATCAGAAATGCAGAAACGTGTATCTGCGTCTCTGGAAGCAGGGAAGAAGCGTTTTACAGCTCACCGTAGCTGTTTAACATAAAATCCTGCATACCATAAAAAGGGCAGTAGGATCGGGGAAAGAAAAATCCCCCGGAATCAGAAAATAAAGAAAGAAGGATTTGAAACATGAGCAAAGTAGCAGTAGTTTATTGGAGTGGAACCGGCAACACAGAAATGATGGCACAGAAAGTAGCAGAGGGAGCAAAAGAGGCAGGCGCAGAAGTTTCTGTTCTGACTTGCGCAGATTTCTCTGCGGATGATGTAGATGCATACGATGCAATCGCTTTCGGATGCCCGGCTATGGGGGCAGAAGAGCTGGAAGATACCGAGTTCGAGCCAATGTTCTCCGCATGTGAATCCAAACTCTCCGAGTGGATGCGCACCTGGGAAGAAAGCTGCAAAAATGATGGCGCCGAGCTGGTATGCGACAGCGTGATCTGCGCAGACGCGCCAGATGATGAAGCTGAGGCAGCATGCATTGCACTTGGAAAAGCACTCTGCTAAGCATAAATAAAAGGAAGAAAAAGCGGCAGCCCTTTTGTCTGGGACTGCCGCTTTTTTTTCGGACAATGAGAAAGACTCGCTGTCATTTGGCTGTTAAAATTCGGTATCATCCGCATCGGATGGCCGTGACGGTTTTAAAAGAATTCCGTTGATTTCCACTTCATCGGCTGCCTCGATCAGAATATACGGTGTTCCGTCGATCGTACGGGTTTCGATGAGCTGGGCCTTTTCCGGGCTGACTTTGATGATAACATCCGGGGTGCGGATCTCGTAGTTCCGTGTACTGGCCACGTTCGAGGCAACGAAGCTTGCTTTCTCATCCGCAATGGATTCGTACTTCTCGTCGAACTCGTCAAGCTGTTCATTCGGTACGCCGCTGCTGGCGAGCAGACGTTTTACCTCGTGTTTATCGAGCACCACCGGTTCCGGATCGTCTTTCCGCTCTTCAATCATGGTATTTAAGTTCTCCTGAATGGTCATAACAGTAGAAAAATCACAGGCGGAATCGAGAGTTTCTTCTATAATAGACTGAAACGTTTCTTTCTGAGATTTCGCGGAGAGTGGCGCCTGACAGCCCAGGAAGTGGTCGAGAAAGTCCGGCTGATCCATCTCTGCGTTTTTCGTGAAATACAGCAGATTGTGGATATCCGTGTTGCGGTCTGTGAAGGCCGGGAAGAGAAAACCGTTTTCCGGTGCGCCGACCACCCAGTCCTGCACGCGGTTTTCAATCGTATTGTGGGACACATTGTAGCAGAGACCCGGTTTGTCGAGTTTTACCGGGCAGATGCTGCAGAGGATAAATTCATAGACGTAATCGGAAGCATCGTCCATATCCAGATTATCAGAAGCGCGTCCCGGTACATCGTAGGCACCATGGATCAGAATAATATAGTAGTTTTCCGGATAGAGATAATCCGCCATCACCTTTTCATAAAATTCATCAATCAGCGCTTCGTCCTTCAGCTCACTGTTGCGGAGTTTTAAGAGAAACTCCTGTGTGCCGCCCTCACTTTCCTGGGAGAGCGGGAACTCCATATTCAGCAGATTCTTTCCGATGGTACCGGAGAGGGTGCTTTTAAAAATCTTAAAATACTTAAACATTTCTTCCTCTTCGAGAGAGAGAAACGCTTCTTTTAATTTTGTCTTAATATTCTTTTCCGCATCCACATAGCATCCGCAGATTCGCGTGATCGCACAGTGGGATGGGGTAAACAGTTTTTTAATTTCGGCAATTTCCTTTTTGTTCATATAGAATGCTCCTTTATCAGCAATTTCGTATCTTAGACAAGTACTTTCTATTATAGACCATAGGGAAGGGAAAAGGCAAGAAAGAAAATGGCGACTATATCTTTTTACACTTTAAATATAATTTCAAAAATCTTGACAGAGGTACCGATTCTGTTATACGATTAGGTCTAATAAAGGGGAGTAATTTAAGTTTGAAAATTTGCGTTTGCAAGTCTTCCGATTATTCAGTTGCTTAAATGGATACGCATGAAATTAAGAAAAAGAGGAGAATGATAGTGGATATAAGTAAAATATCTGTAAAAAAAATCCGGGAGCTTATTGTGTTTACAGCATTTCTTGTGGTCGCCCTGTGGAAGTTTGATGTGGTGCTCGATGTGCTGAAAGCAATATGGGGGATCGCATTTCCTTTTGTACTTGGCGGGGCGCTCGCTTTTATGATTAATGTGCCAATGAGCTTTTTGGAAAAGAAAATCTTTGGAAGGGTAAAAAAAGAAAATAAGGCAGTTGAAAAACTGGCAAGACCGATAAGTCTGCTTCTTACGATCATATTGGCAGTAGGGGTGATCGCCCTGGTAATGTTCGGGGTGATCCCGCAGCTTACGCGGACAATGGGAACTCTGATGATGAGCATCGCTGATTTTATTCCGCAGATGCAAAGCTGGATCCGGGAATTTTCCCATAATAACCAGGAAATCATGAAGCTGGTAGATCAGGTACAGTTTAATCCGGATCAGGCGATCAAGTGGGGGATAAGCCTTCTTGGAAACGGTGCAGGAAATATGATGAATACCACAATGTCAGCAGTGGGTTCCATAGTCAGTGGATTGGCAACCTTTTTTATTGCTTTTTCATTTGCCTGCTATGTCCTTTTTCAGAAGGAGAAGCTGCATGTGCAGATCCGAAAAGTATTTTTTGCCTTTCTCCCAAAGAAAAAGGCAGATGCTTTTCTTAAAGTCTGTTCTCTGACTTATCGGACATTTGCAAATTTTCTTGCAGGTCAGTGTCTGGAAGCTGTGATCCTCGGCTGTATGTTTGTTGTGATACTGAGTATTTTGAGGATGCCATATGCACTTTTGATCGGAGTTTTGATTGCGTTTACCGCATTGATTCCGATTTTCGGGGCCTTCATCGGGTGTGCGGTGGGAAGCTTTTTGATCTTTATGGTAAATCCGAAACAGGCAATTTTATTTATTATAGTATTTCTGGTGCTGCAGCAGATCGAGGGAAATCTGATCTATCCTCATGTTGTGGGTGAATCCGTAGGACTTCCGTCGATCTGGGTTCTTGCAGCAGTTACGATCGGCGGAAACCTTATGGGAATTGTAGGTATGCTTGTTTTCATTCCGCTGCTTTCCGTGTTCTATACTATCTTTCGGGAATTCGTATATCTGCGCCTGAAGAAAAAGCATATCAAACAGGTGACAAAGACAGAAATAGAGGAATATACAGCGGAGGAAATTGTAAATAGTGACATATCAGAGGGGAAATGATATGATGGACTTGTATTGGGATAGTTAAGAAAAATCTTATATTTAAGGGGGGAGTTACTATGTGGTTTGTGTTTGCCTTGCTGTCTGCTGTATTTGCGGCTCTGACCTCCATACTGGCCAAGATAGGTATTGCCGGTGTTAATTCGAATCTTGCAACAGCGATTCGAACGATGGTGGTGTTGGTTATGGCGTGGGGAATGGTTTTCCTCACAAATACCCAGGGCGGGATCGCAGCGATCAGCAAAAAAAGCTGGCTGTTTCTGACCCTTTCAGGTCTGGCAACGGGTGCTTCGTGGTTATGCTATTATCGTGCCTTGCAGATAGGCGATGCATCCAAGGTTGTGCCGATAGACAAGCTGAGTGTCGTGATCACACTGGTACTGGCATTTGTTTTTTTGCATGAGAAATTCACAGCAAAATCGATGATGGGATGTATTTTGATCGGTGTGGGAACATTATTGATGGTTTTGTAAAAAGGCATAAGAAAACTATATACAAAAGGAGAGTGTTATGAAAACACGAAAGAAAATTTCAGCAAAGCTGCTGGCGATCATGCTTATTGCTGCATTGCTGCTTCCTCTTGCATGGAATGTTCCGGTGGAAGCAGCCGAGGCAAAACAGATCGATGTTTTGTTCAGCCATGATACACATTCGCATTTGAACAGCTTTTCAACCATCGTAGATGGAGAGCAAAAAGAGGTTGGCGGATTTGCAAGGATCAAAACCCTGATCGATGAAAAGAAGCAGGAAGATCCGGACACCCTGGTGCTGGATGGCGGCGATTTTTCCATGGGAACCCTGATTCAGACCGTATACGAAACGGAGGCGGCAGAGCTTCGGATGCTGGGATATCTGGGGTATGATGTGACGACTCTGGGGAATCATGAATATGATTATCGTTCAAAGGGACTGGCAAATATGCTGGAGGCTGCGAAGGCTTCCGGTGAGACAGTGCCGGCACTGGTAGTGTGCAACGTGGACTGGGACAGCATGGAGCAGGATGGATTAAGCGATGGTCAGAAGCAGATCCGGTCGGCATTTGAAGCCTACGGTGTGAAGGATTATGTAGTAGTTCAAAAAGGAGATGTAAAGGCTGCGGTAGTCGGTGTGTTCGGTAAGGATGCCCTGGAATGTGCACCGACCTGTGAATTAAAGTTCAAGGATCCGGTTGAGGCCGTAAAACAGACGGTAGAAGAGATCCGAAAAAATGAAAAAGTGGATATGATCGCTTGTGTGTCCCATGGAGGAACCTGGGAGGATGAGAACAAATCGGAGGATGAGATCCTTGCAAAAGAGGTGCCGGATATCGACTTGATCATCAGCGGACATACGCACACAGAGCTGAAAGAGGCAATTCAGCATGGGAACACATATATCGTATCCTGCGGCGAATACGGAAGAAATCTGGGATCACTTTCCATGACACAGAAGCAGGACGGACGGTGGGAGCTGACATCCTATGAGCTGATCCCTGTTTCTGAGGAGGTAAAACCGGACCAGGCGACACAGGAACAGATCGATGCCCTGATGGATACGGTGGATAAGAATTATCTTGCCGATTTCGGCTATACAAGGGAAGAGGTTCTTGCTGAAAATGATGTTGAATTCAACAGTCTGGAAGAAATGGGCACGAAGCACGAAGAGTTGAATCTTGGTGATATCATGTCCGATGCATACATATATGCAGTGGAAAATTCCGAGTATTATGATGGTGATCCGGTTGATGTAGCCGTTGTTCCAAGCGGAACCGTGCGGGATACATACACAAAGGGCGATATCACAGTAGAGGATGTTTTTAATTCCTTTTCACTGGGAATCGGAAAAGATGGTGTTGCCGGATATCCGCTGATCAGTGCATACCTGACCGGAAAGGAGCTGAGGCTGGTAGCGGAGGTGGATGCTTCTGTATCAGATTTTATGACAACGGCAAGGTTATATTGCAGTGGATTGAATTTTGCATACAATCCACATCGGATGATCCTGAATAAGGTGACAGATTGTTATCTCACCAGGGCAGACGGAGAGCGGATCGAGATCCAGGATGACAAGCTGTATCATGTCGTGACAGATCTGTATACTGGCCAGATGCTTGGTTCAGTGATGAAAATGTCCTATGGACTGCTGTCTCTTGAACCGAAGGACAGGGATGGAAATCCTATTGAAAATCTGGAAGATCAGGCGATCATGGAGGATGACAGGGAATTAAAGGCCTGGGATGCGATCGCAAGATATATGCAGTCCTTTGAGGATACAGACGGCGACGGAATTGCCAATGTGCCGGAATATTATGAGACGACACATGGACGTAAGGTTGTGGAGGACAGCAGAAATATCATTGATCTGGTGAAGCAGCCGAATAAGTTTTCGGCAATGATCGCAGGTATTTGTCTGATCTTTATCGTGATCATTGTGCTTGTGGTATTTCTGATCCGAAGGATGATCCGCAGGATCAAAGTCAGAAAAGGAAAGAGAAATTCAAAATAAATATACGGCTGAGATCGTTAAAGTCCGTAAGTCGACGAAATCCCACGTGTCCTCTTCTCTGAAAAATCTGGAGAGCAGAGGTCTGATCGAAAGGATCCAGAGTGCGGATAATAAGAAGCATATCGAGATCGTTTTATTAAATAAGGCAGATCGGATCATTGAAGATGGAATAAAAGCACAGAAGGAATTTGCAAAAATCGCTTTGGACGGCCTGACAGTGGAAGCAATGATCTGGATCTCTGCAATCATCATTTCCTTTGGATGCTATCTTCCGGTAACCTTGTTCAGTAAAACAAAACCAAAGGTTGGATTACTGATGATCCCGAAGACCTGTGCATATATGTGGATCATTGCAATGGGACTTCAGCTTCTGTTTTAGGACAGCAAGCATTGAGTAACCGCCTGACTATGGATCAGACATTGGATGTCCGTAGCGTATTTTGGTACGTCTGCGGACATCTTTTTTTGAGATGAATTGCAATTTCTTTTGTAAAATTGTAGAATGAAAGAGCTTATGAAAAAGAGTCATGAAAGAGAGAATCGGGAAATGAATGATAAAATCGCAGTTTGTCTTGGAAAGGGCGGACAGAGAGATATGGCGGAAGCCTTTTGCAGGAGGACCGGAGCGCAGCTTCAGAATAAGCCGGGAGATTTTCTGACGGTGCGGTTTGATTCCAGGGGCGTTTCGCTGTCCGGTTTCGGGCTGACCTATCAGGGGGATTTTGTGGAGACGATGCTTCACAGAGTTACCAGAGGCAGACTTCAGCATGAGATGCTGGTGAAGGCGGTGAAGTCAGATAAGGAGGGAAGGAAGGCCATCGATGCTACGGCAGGAATGGGTGAGGATGCCTTTCTTCTGGCAGCCCAGGGCTATGAGGTGACGCTGTACGAGCAGAATCCGGTGATCGCAGCCCTTCTTAAAGATGCCATTCGCCGTGCCAAGAAAAATATGGATCTGAAAGATATTGCCGGTCGTATGAAGGTGATCGAGGGAAACAGTGTAGAAGGTATGTCAAAGCTTCTTGATCCTGTAGACGTGATCTATCTGGATCCCATGTTTCCGGCAAGACAGAAATCCAGCCTGATCAACAAGAAACTTCAATTGATTCAGAAGCTGGAACCACCGTGTTCCGGGGAAAAGGATCTTTTTGATGCAGCTATCAGAGCAAATCCGGATAAGATCATCGTCAAGCGTCCGCTGAAAAGTGAATGTCTTGCCGGCCGGGAGCCGTCTTATACATTGAAGGGGAAGGCAATACGATATGACTGCTATGTATTATAAAGTCAGACACTATCAATACAAAAATCGAATCGGAAATCTTAAGTCTGAAGCTGTAGGCGTGGTAAGCGGGGAAAAACATTTCCCCATATTTCCTGGAAATATGATTTTCAAGCCACTGACGAAATCCAAACCATTTTCCACGCCACTGTATGCTTATGCAGAGGTGTTCTGGTCAACGATCATTAATGAATATTTTATGCCTGCACCCAGGTATGAACTGGCCATCTGTGAAGGGTATGAGGCAGTAAATGAAAAATATCTTGACTACGGAACGGCAGTACCCATGGCCTATAAAGAAGGGGAATCCCTTTTGAATCTTCTGGAGTTTTTCAGGAAATATCCGGATGAAAAGGTAGATATAGATAATTATGTAAACTATTGCCAGATGTTTTATGATTATAGAGATATTTTTGAAGCTGATTTTTTGCAGGAGCATCAGGAAATGGCGGAACAGCTTGCCATGCAGGTACTGATCTCTGTCCTGAAGGGAGACCAGAATTATCATTATGAAAATGTAGCATTTCTCTGTGATAAAGATGGCGGGATCATAAGTCTTGCACCTATGATCGATCATGAATTTTCTACGTATTTTATGTTTCCGGACGATATTTCCCGTCATGTATACTGGCTGATGGAATTAAGCAAATCCATCCGCGGATGGGAAGTCCGGCCTGGGGAATATGATAATTTCAAAGATCCGGAAGAACGGAAACTAATGGAAAAAAGTGCCACCTGTATTCATAAAAATCTCCTCTATATAAAAGAACATTATCCGCAGACAACGGAAGAATTTCTGGATAAAGCAGAAAAACTGAAAACAGCATTGACGGAAGCTTCAGAGGATTTTCTGATCCGGGGAAATACGGAATATCCGGACTATGCGGATTCCAGTGCATGGCTGATCGGAAAAGCCCGATACAAGGATAAAGATGAAGAGAAAGCCAGCGCTTATGAGGCGGAATTATACGGAAAGGGGAAAAAGCTTGATTTCCGGGACGTAAGTATCAGTGCAATAAATGAAATAAAAGCTGTGATCAGTCAGATGGAAGAAGTTTTGAGAAAGAGAGAATAAACAAATGGAACAAACAAAAACAATATTAAAAAAAACCTGGGTGGTGGCAGCGCTTGCCTGCGTCTGCTGTCTTCTTTGGGGGAGTGCGATCCCGCTGATTAAGACAGGATACCGTCTGATGCAGATGGATTCTGCAGATACGGCAAGTCAGATCGTTTTTGCAGGTGTGCGTTTTGCACTGGCAGGAATCCTTGTACTGATCTTTGCATCTTTGCGTGAGCGCAAGGTTCTGCTTCCGGATCGAACTGTTCTGAAATATGCGGTGCCGGTATGTATGGCTCAGACGGTATGTCAGTATTTCTTCTTTTATATAGGTGTGGCACATACCTCCGGTGTAAAAGGCGCTATTATCACAGGTCTTGGGAATTTTATTGCGATCCTGCTGTCCTGCCTTGTTTTTCACAAGGAAAAAATGACCGGGCGAAAGATGCTCGGCTGTATCCTCGGTTTTGCCGGCGTGGTCGTGATCAATCTCATGGGAAATTCTCTGGATGCAGGTTTTAGGCTTACAGGAGAAGGATTTATTCTGATCGCGCAGTTTTCTTACGGAATGTCCACGGTGCTGATCAATATTTTTTCCAGAAAGGTATCTCCGGTGGTACTCAGCGGAACGCAGTTTACCATGGGCGGGATCATTCTGTTCCTGATCGGAAAAGGGATGGGAGGACATTTCGGAGTGGTAAATGCCGCCGGTATCGGGATCATCTTTTATCTGGCAATGGTGTCTGCGGTGGCCTATACACTGTGGTCAGTGCTGCTTGCCTGGAATGATGTATCCAGGGTAGCAATCTTTGGTTTTGTAAATCCTTTGTTCAGTGTGATCCTGTCTGCACTGGTTCTGGGAGAGGTACATCAGGCATTTAATATGGGAAGTCTCATCGCACTGTTTCTTGTCTGTGTGGGAATTTATGTGGTAAATCAAAAAAAATCTTCATAAGTGGTATTGCAGTTATTGTTCCCAGGCAATATTTTTTGAAACGTGTTGCTGAGAACGGAGTGAACAGTAACGATGTCGGAGTTTTGAAATTGATTTCAATACGGCATTGTGTTAAAATAGCTCCATAAAAAGTGTGAACATAAAAATCCATGCCGGAATAACTGCAGGATCCGGAAGCAGATCCGGCACCGGACAGTAAGGAGGAAAAATATGGAATTTCAGAAACTGATCGAAGAGAGAAGGACCATCCGTAAATACAGCCCAGAGAGCAGGATCACAAAAGAAGATCTTCTTGCAGTGATCCGGGCCGCTCAGGAAGCACCCAGCTGGAAAAACTCCCAGACCGGAAGATATTACTGTGTAATGTCCGAAGAGATGGTGGAGAAGGTCAGCAGAGAATGTCTGCCGGAAATGAACCAGGCAAAAGCAGAGAATGCATCCCTGATCGTTACAACCTTTGTACATAACCATGCCGGATTTCAGAAAGACGGAACACCGGATAATGAGCTTGGAAACGGCTGGGGCTGCTATGATCTGGGACTTCAGAACGAGAATCTGATCCTGAAGGCAAAGGAGCTTGGATATGGAACCCTGATCATGGGACTTCGTGCCGGAGACAAGCTCCGTGAGATCCTTTCCATTCCGGAAACAGAAACGGTAATGGCAGTGATCGCCATCGGAAAAGCAGCCGAAGAGCCTGCAAGACCGAAACGTAAAGATGTGGAAGATATTGTGAGATTTTATTAAATAATAGAAGAAATGCCCGGTACATATCAAAATGTTCGGGCATTTTTTAATGGAAATTAAAGAGCAAAATGGTCTGAAAAGGATTGCCTGGAGGAGTGAATTCTGTTATCCTGTAAGAAAACAGCTGTGACAACATGGAAGGGTTTTGAAAAGCAGAGTTTGGGAGAAGCAAAAAAGCAATACAGTAAAAGCAAGGGAGGTTTTTAACCAATATGCAGATCATACATGAAAATGAATACGAAGAAACCATGAAAAATATCGTAACGCCATATCTTCTGTCTCACAGAAGGGAACTTTATGTACCGGGTGCGGATTATCCGTTTCGTAACGAAAGCAAACGGATCACAGGTAAGATCCATATGCTGCAGTATCTGTCTGATATTGATATGCCTAAAGGTGTGGTAGTCATCAGCCACGGATTCACAGAATCAGCAGTAAAATATGATGAAGTGGCCTATTATTTTCTTAAGGAAGGCTATCATGTATATATTCCGGAGCATTGCGGTCATGGCCGCAGCTATCGTCTTACCGCAGACCCGTCTCTGGTCCACATCGATACATGGAGAAGATATATCCGCGATTTTCTGAAAGCATGCCGCTACATAAAGAAAGCACATCCGGATCTGTCACTTAACTTGTATGCACATTCCATGGGTGGTGCCATCGGTGGTATTGCTGCAGCTTGGGAGCCGGACTGGTTTCACAAGGTGATCCTTTCTTCTCCGATGATCCGTCCTCTTACAGATAATGTTCCGTGGCCGGCAGCCACCGGCATAGCTCTGGAGAAATGCATTTTCGGAAAAGATGAGGAATATGTAGCTGGCCGAAAGCCTTACGATGGCAGCGGTTCTTTTGAGACAAGCTCCGCAACATCAAAACCAAGATACGAGCGATACAAAAATCTCCGTGCAGAACATAAGGAGCTCCAGACCTGGTCTCCATCCTACGGCTGGCTCTGGGCTTCTGCGGAAATGAGCTGGTATCTGCGTCTCTACGGATGGAAAAAATATACGGCACCAATGCTGCTCATCCAGGCCCAGACTGAAGATCTGGTGTCTGTCCGTGCCCTGAAAAATTTTGCCGGAAAGATCAATCGCCAGGGAAAAACAAGCTGTGATTATATCCATATGATCGGAACAAAGCATGAGATCTATGGAAGCAGAGGTAAGATTCTGGAGAAATACTGGGGATATATATTTACATTCCTGGACGACACGGAAAATGATATTGATCACAGATAAGTATTTTTACTACAGGTATATCACATATTTAACAACAGGATTGGCAGCTTTTATTCACTTTCTTTCTTTATCATAGTAAAATTATAAAGCTTTTCTCTTATACATTCGACAAAAAATGTGATATAATCTAACGAATCGTCTTTTTGTACAGACAAACGTACAATCCAAAAAGACAAAATTAAATAAGGGAAGGATTATAGAATGTTATCTGTTATTGAATCAGTGAATGCTGCTGTAAACAATTTTATCTGGGGCGTTCCTGCGATGATCTGTATTATTGGTGTAGGTCTTTATTTAAGTATCCGCACGAATTTTCTCCAGATTCGGAAATTTCCCTATGCCATCAGGGTCACTATCGGACGTATGCTTCGGAAAAGAGAAGCTTCCGATGGAAGTCTGACACCGTTTCAGGCTGTTTGTACGGCGTTAGCTGCTACCGTGGGAACGGGAAATATTGCAGGTGTGGCAGGTGCTATTGCCATCGGAGGACCGGGAGCCGTATTCTGGATGTGGATTTCCGCACTTCTTGGAATGTGTACGAAGTTTTCCGAGGTTACACTCGCTGTACATTTCCGCGAAACCAATGCCAACGGAGATCTGGTTGGAGGACCAATGTATTACATTAAGAATGGTCTAAAAAAACACTGGCACTGGCTGGCATATCTGTTTTCCGCTTTTGGTGTGCTTACTGTTTTCGGAACCGGAAATGCAACCCAGGTTAATACCATTACAACAGCTATTGATTCTGCACTGATCAATTACAATGTGATCGCTGCAGACAATACTTCTACGGTAAACCTTGTTATGGGGATCATCCTTGCGATTCTTGTGGCAATGATCCTGCTTGGCGGAATCAAAAGGATCGGCCAGGTTACAGAAAAGCTGGTACCGTTTATGGCATTGTTTTATATTATTCTTGCCGTCGGTGTAGTTATCATCAACTGGAAAAATGTTCCGGGTGTTTTCAGCGCTATCATCAGAGGGGCATTTAATCCGGCATCTGTGACAGGCGGCGTAGTAGGAAGCTTTTTCATGAGTATGAAAAAAGGTGTTTCCAGAGGTATTTTTTCCAATGAGGCAGGTCTTGGTACCGGTTCCATCGCACATGCCTGTGCAGACACCAGAAAACCTGTAAAACAGGGATTTTTCGGGATCTTTGAGGTATTCACGGACACGATCGTGATCTGTACGCTGACAGCGCTTGTCATCCTCTGCAGCGGGGTGCCGGTTGGTTATGGCGCAGCAGCAGGAGCGGAGCTTACCATCAGCGGTTTTACCAGTACATACGGAAACTGGGTTTCCATCTTTACAGCAGTTGCCATGTGCTGCTTCGCATTTTCCACTATCATTGGATGGGGACTTTACGGAGCCAGATGTGCGGAGTTCCTTTTTAAGGAAAAAGCTATCAGACCTTTTATGGTACTGTACTCTTTGGTAGCGATCATCGGCGCAACTGTTGACCTTGGACTTCTCTGGAGTATCGCAGAGACCTTCAACGGTCTGATGGCGATCCCTAACCTGATCGCAGTATTCCTGCTTTCCGGTGTGGTTGTAAAGCTTGTGAAGGAGTACTTCGCCGGAGAAGGAAAGAACGCCTGAAGGAGTTTTTGAAAAAAAAACTTGACTATCAAAACAAACAGAGTTAGAATTGGTTTAACTCATTAAAGAGTTAACACATAACAGAAGTAAATTCCATGAAGGGAATCAGTAAAGACAGAGGAACCGTCTTCAGAGAGCTGTGACTGGTGTGATGCAGCGTCGGAACTGCCTTGAATATCATCCCTGAGAAGGAAAGCCGAAAGTTTCAGACAAGTAAGTAGGTTTTCACGGGTGCTTCCCGTTACAGAAGTCGCGTATGCCGGTACGTTGCAGAATCGTGCTTGTTTCAATGGAGAAACAGGGTGGTTGCGGAATTTTATATCCGTCCCTGAAAGGGGACGGATTTTTTTTATCCAAAACATTTTAAACCACGCGGTAAGGATCTGAAACCGGAAAAATATACAAAAGGGGAAAGAGTATGAAAGTGTACAAAAAACTCATGAACGCACTTGCAGCAGTAGAAAAAATCGTACTGGTCATTTCCACACTGCTGATCCTTGTGCTGACTGTGGGAAATGTATTTTCCCGTAAGGTCATCCATCGCTCATGGTCTTTTACAGAAGAGCTTGTTGTAGCGGTGTTTGTTCTCATCACACTTCTGGCAGCAGCACTTGCCTGCCGTGAAAAAGGAGGACTGGTAAGTCTGACACTGGTTACGGACCGTCTTCCGAAAAAACTGGAAAAACCATCTGTGATCCTGATCACGGTCCTGAGTATTGTTTTTTCCGCAATTTTATTTAAATATGGAATGGACAAAGTTCTTACACAGCTGGCAAACGGCAAGAGAACTTTCGTATTGAACTGGCCGGAGTGGATCTTCTGGTCCTTCGTGCCGATCGGAGCAGGCTGTATGATCCTTCATTTTATTGAGTACTGCCTCGACTTCTGCCTGAAAAAAGATGATGAAAAGGAGGACAAATAAATGATCAGTGCAATCTTATTTATCTCCTTCTTTGTTTTCCTGATCCTGGGACTTCCCATTGCGATCTGCTTAGGTTTGTCATCTGTATGTGCCATCCTTTATTCCGGTACATCTCTGACGATCGTAGCTACAAATATGTACTCCGGAATCAGTAAATTCCTGCTTCTTGCCATCCCGTTCTTTGTTCTGTCCGGAAACATTATGGCAAAAGCCGGTATTTCCAAACGACTGATCAACTTCGTAGATACCTGCGTAGGACATAAAAAGGGCGGTATCGCCATTGTATGTGTTATCGTAGCCTGCTTCTTCGGAGCGATCTCCGGTTCCGGTCCTGCAACGGTTGCGGCACTTGGAGCAGTTCTGATCCCGGCTATGGTTGAGCAGGGCGGTTTCTCCGCACCGTTTTCCACGGCATTGATGGCAACTTCCAGTTCCATCGCCATTGTCATACCGCCGAGTATCGCATTTGTTGTATACGCTTCCATCACAGGTGTATCTATTGCAGATATGTTTATGGCTGGTATCGTTCCGGGACTTCTGATGGGTGTTGCTCTTGTGATCATCGTTATGATCGAGGCAAAGAAACATAACATTCAGCCATCCCGTGAAAAAGCTTCCGCAAAAGAGCGCTGGGATACATTTAAAGATGCATTCTGGGGATTCCTGATGCCGGTTATCATCCTCGGAGGAATTTACGGCGGTATCTTTACACCAACTGAGGCTGCAGCCGTATCTGTTGTTTACGGTCTGTTTGTTGGTATGGTGATCTACCGTGAGGTTAAGCTCAAAGATCTGTTTGACATTCTTGTGGATTCTGCAAAGACAACCGGTGGAATCATGCTGATCGTAGCGAGTGCTTCCCTGTTCTCTTTTGTATGTACCAAGTTTGGTATTGCAAATGCGGCATCTGAGCTTCTTGCCGGCATTGCACATAATCAGTTTACCTTCCTTCTGATCGTAAACATCATTTTCCTGATCGCAGGATGCTTCATTGATGCAAACTCTGCGATGTACATTTTTGTACCGATCATGCTTCCGGTATGTAAGGCTCTGGGCTATGATGTGGTAGCATTCGGTGTTATGGCAACAGTTAACCTTGCCATCGGACAGGTAACACCTCCGGTAGGTGTAAACCTTTTCGTTGCCATCAGTATCAAGATCAAAAAAGGTCTGGAGGTTACTCTTCAGCAGATCTCCAGAGCAGTTATGCCGATGATCGCTGCATCCGTTGCAGTTCTTCTGATCATCACTTATATTCCGGCTGTTTCCACAGCTCTTCCGAAGGCTCTTGCAAAAGAGGGCTCCTATACAGGAGACCAGTCTTCTGACACAGAAAGCCAGAGTTCCAAGGATTCCGGAGACGGAAGTGATTCCTTTAATACCATCGCGGATTACAGTGATCTTGACTGGCCGGAGATGACATGGAACTTCGCATGCTCTACAACTGAAACAAGTACCTGGGCTGACGGAGGACGTAAGTTTGGTGAGCTTATGGAAAAAGCAACCGGCGGAAAAGTCAAGGTTAATATTTACGCAGCAGATCAGCTGACAAACGGAAATCAGTCCGAGGGAATCCAGGCACTGATGAACGGAGACCCGGTACAGATCTCCATGCATTCCAATCTGATCTATTCTGCATTTGACCCGAGATTCAATGTAGTATCCCTGCCGTTTATCTATGATTCCTACGATGACGCAGATGCAAAATTTGACGGTGAGGCCGGAGAAAAGCTGAAAGAGATCCTTGGTGAGTACGGACTTCATTGTATGGGAATCGCAGAGAATGGTTTCCGTGAGCTGACAAACAGCAAGCATGAAGTAAAAACAGTAGACGACATGAAGAACCTGAAGGTTCGTGTGGCCGGTTCCAACCTTCTTATGGAATGCTATAAGAGATGGGGGGCAGATGCCACAAATATGAACTGGTCTGAGACCTACACAGCACTTCAGCAGAATACGGTAGAGGGTGAGGAGAACCCGTTGCCTGCGATTGACGCAGCCAGTGTACAGGAGGTACAGCCGTACTGCTCCATGTGGGATGCAATCTATGATTGTCTGTTCTTCTGTATCAACCAGGATATCTATGACAGCCTGACACCGGAACAGCAGCAGGTTGTTGATGAGGCAGGCCAGAAGGCTGTTGAGTATGAGCGTTATATCAACCGTTCCGGCGACGAGGAGATCATGAGCCGCTGGGAGAAGAGCAACGGTGTGACCTTTACAAAGAAAGAGGATATGGATATCGATTCCTTCAAGAAAGCAGTAGACGGAATCGACGACTGGTTTGTAAAGGAGCTTAAGAGTGCAGGCTATGACGATGCACAGGATCTTGTAGATCTGTTTACAGAGGATTCGGTAGATACCGTGGAGGATTACAGTGATCTGAACTGGCCTGAGACAACCTGGAACTTTGCATGCTCCACAACGGAGACAAGTACCTGGGCTGATGGAGGACGTAAGTTCGGTGAACTCATGGAAAAGGCTACCGGAGGAAAGGTCAAGGTTAACATTTACGCAGCGGATCAGCTGACAAACGGAAATCAGTCCGAGGGAATCCAGGCATTGATGAACGGAGACCCGGTACAGATCTCCATGCATTCCAATCTGATCTATTCTGC
>OHYB01000262.1_pt1 | contig 29884 bp, 28 predicted proteins | sample 1580181 | NCBI WGS metagenome assembly OHYB01 (sample SAMEA3882510, study PRJEB24775) | human gut metagenome | biome: human-associated habitat; feature: intestine environment; material: feces | place: Netherlands | collected 2009/2010
TGCGGGAACGGCGGACGGTCAGTTCACAAGCACCGGTTATGTCCCTCCATTGCAGAGCACACAGTTCCCCGCGGCGCAGCCCCGTCGTGATAGCCAAGGTATAATAGGCGCGATACAGAATCGGTTCGTTCTGAATCGCCCGCATTAGTTTACTCATTTCATACTTCTGCGGAATATGCTGCACTTCCTTTTCAAAATGTTTTTTCCGAATGCGGTGCGCCGGATTGAATGGAATGATGTCATTTTTCTTGGCATGGGGCAAAACGCCGTCAACACCAGCTGCAGATAACAACTCGGTAGCTGTCCCCTGCCACTTTCCGGCTTGCTCGCCGTACTCCGCAACTTTCCAAAGGTATTCCGGCACGGCCTTCAGCCGCTGCTCCTCGGCGGTTTCTTCCTCGTCCAACAGCCAGATGCAGTTTTCCTCATGCAGATACAGCGTTCGCCTGTCCAAATCACGCCCGGTCAGAATAATGTCAGCATTCTTGCTCGTTCGTTTTCGCTGCATGACCCATGTGGTGTCCGCTGCGCCCATCAGACCATTGGAACCGGAAATCTGGTCGAATGGGTCAGATGCTGCCTGCTTACGCAGATGGTGAATCAGCAGAATACAGATGCCGTACTTGTCTGCAAGGGATTTCAGCGCACTAACGTCCTTGTAGTCACTGGCGTACATACTGCCACTTTGGTCGCAGGAACGAACTTTCTGCAAGGTATCAATGACTACCAGCCCGGTATCCGAATGGTTGTAAAGAAAGCTGGTAATCTGTTCCTCCAGACCTTGTCCGATACTCTGGCATTCGGTCTGCAGAATCAGCTTTTCCGGTGTATCCTCGCTACCCACAAGCCGGAACAGGCGGTCTTGCAGGCGGTTGAGCGTGTCCTCCAACGAGAGATACAGCACGGTGCGCGGCTCAATTTCCCGACCCCACACAGGCTTACCCTGTGCGACCTGCAGGCAAAGCCACAATGTCAGCCAGCTTTTGCCCGCCTTGCTGGGACCTGCAAACAATGCCAACCCTGCCGGAAGCAAGCCAGGAACAATCCACTTTACGGGCGGTAGCGGTGTGGAGAGCAGTTCTTCTGCAGTGATTGCTTTCGGAAGTTTCGTAAAAGTCATTTGCATCATCCTTTCTTGTTTGGCATACATCTATTATCTCATAGTATCGTAATTTTGCGTGTAGTAAGTTTTACTCTCTAGTGTTAAGTTGTACGGCTCGCGCCGCCCCACAGCCCCAAAAACGCCCCAAACGGCGTTTTCTCTCGCAGCCGGTATCCGTGTGCGATTTGTTGCAGCCGCCCCAAACAGGGCGCGTTTGGGCGCGGTATGCGAGTGAATCAGGTTTGATTCACTTTTTCGGTTTTGATTCAAGAGAGTGAATCAATTCTGATTCACTCTGGAGGTCCGCGGGCATAATGAACACTTCTTTTTGCCATTTGCTCATCTCTTTTTTTGTTGTTTCGCATAACCTATTTGAATACACCTTCCGGAGAGAAAAAAGAGACCCGGAGGACTTTACCGATTTTGGTAAAGCCCTCCGGGCCTCTTATCTATTTTCTGTTCTGGCGTAAGGGTACACTTTCCCCGCAAATCTTGATGGAAATTCAATAAAAACTGCCCAGAATTGAAAAAATCGTAACATTTGCGTGACTGCGGGGGGGTTGGGGTTCACCCCAAAAATGCGTTGTGGATATCCAAATGCTATGCTCGCAAAACACGTTCCTCCAAGAAACGATAGCAACCCATCCCGATGCGCGTACAAAGTCGTATATTTCCCAGAGAGAATCTACCGTTGATTCACCTTGCCCACAAAAGCGAAATTCTCCTTGAATCCTGCCAATAGCCCAAGAGTGAATCACCTATGATTCATCCGAAAATCTTGACTGGAAAAGGTGCTGTTGCGCCGTTTGAGATGGAAAGCAAAACGACGCCGTTGACAACATCTTCGAACCGTGCTACAATTTGACTAAAATGGTAAATGTGGTCATAAATCCAAGGAGCGTGCGCAGTGGCTTTTACAGACGAACAGAATGAACAAATCCGCAAGGACCTGATCCGAGCGGCCCGACGCTGCGGCATTACCATCGGGATGCGGAAAACCTCTGTGGGGCAGCTGACGGAGGCTGTTGGGATTTCCAAGGGGTCATTTTACAAATTCTTTGAATCCAAGGAACTGCTGTTTTTCGCTGTACTGGAGGACATCCATACCGAGTGCTTCGCGGCAGCGCAGAAGTCCTTGCAAGAGAACGCAACTCTGCTTCCTGCCGAACGCGCGGCAGCGGCGATTTTAGCGGCCTGCCGTTGGCTCTCCAAGACAAAAGCCTTCGTGTTCATCGAAAACGACGCAGATTTTCTTCTGCACCGCCTGCCGGAGGAAGTGAAGACCGCCCACTACCACGATGACGAGACGCACATCCGTACCCTGCTGGAATTGGGCGGCTTGCAGCCCAAGGGCGGTATGGCGCTGGCTACCGCCACAGTGCGGGGCCTGATTTTAACCGTCTCCCATCAGGAGCAAATGGGGGTGCTCTATCCGCAGGTGCTGGAAACGCTGGTGCGGGGCGCCTGCCGGGAGCTATTTGCATAAGCGGAAAAGCCGCAGTGATGCGGCTTTTCAAAAGGAATATAGTTAGCCAATTCTAACTTATTCGCACCATCTATAGGAGATAGAGAAATTTAACATCTCGTTGTGAGGGCGAAATCATGAGAAGCAGTCAAAATTTCTGGGATAAAAACGCCGGGCGGTACGACCGCTTCATGCGCAAGGATGCAGCGGCTTACGAGCGGCTGTACGAGCTGCTGCGCCCTGTGGTACGGCAAAAAACCGTGCTGGAACTGGCGACCGGCACAGGGCTGATTGCCAAACATATCGTCCGCTCTGCTGACCATATTGAAGCTACCGACGCTTCCCAAGAGATGATCGAGCAGGCGAAACAGGGCGTGAAATCTGCGAAACTCTATTTTTCGGTGCAGGATATGTTCCATCTGCCCTATGCTGACCAGTCTTTCGATGTGGTGATCGTGGTCAATGCGCTGCACATTGTACCGGAACCGGAGAAAGCCCTCTCTGAAATTCGTCGCGTGCTGAAGGACGACGGCGTGTTGGTTGCGCCGACCTTTACCCACGCAGATAACGCTTTCTTTGGAAAGGTCAAAGCATTTTTTATGAAGCTGGCAGGCTTTCCGCTGCACAGCAAGTGGACAAGCCACGAATATCTGGCATTTCTTAGGGAAAACGGCTGGACGGTGCAGAAAAGCACCGTGCTGAAAGCCTCGTTCCCGCTGGCTTACGCAGAGTGCGTGAAATCGGAGGGGTGAGCCATGCAGATATTGGAACACGGGCAGGCGCAGGAGCGGACGCTGCTGTTTTTCCCCTGCACGGCAGAGCCTGTATGGGCTTTTGCCGACACGATCACGCTGCTTTCTCAGAGATGGCATGTTTTTCAGGTGGTATATGACGGCCATCAACCGGAGTACCCCGGGGATTTCACCTCAGTCGAGCAGACCGTGGACGAGGTGATTTCCTATTTGAAGAGCCACGGCATCTCCCGTCTAGGTGGGGCCTATGGCTGCTCCATGGGCGGTGCCTGCCTGACCCGTATGCTGGCATTGGGGGAAATGCCCATCGACCGGGCCATCATCGACGGCGGGATCACGCCCTATCAGCTGCCCTTCTTAGTGCGAAAGCTGCTGCTGGCTCGGGATGTGCTGTCCTTCAAAATGGCGGCAAACAGCCGAAAGGTTCTGGAAGCAGCTTTTCCGCCGGAACGGTTCACCCCCGCAGGGCACGACCCCAAAAAGGAGTACGACGCCATGGAAGCCTATCTCAAAACCTTTTCCGATCGGACGATCCGCAATGTATTCTGGTCTGCCAACAACTATGCGCTTCCGAAGCGCTCCGCTAAAATCGGTGCGAAAATCATCTACTGGTACGGCGACGACGAAAAGAAGGATCGCAGGCGGGATATCCGGTTCATCAAGCGCTATTTTCCTAAGGCGCGCATCCATGGCATCCCCAAGATGGCCCATGCGGAGCTAGTGATGGTACACCCGGAAAAATTCTGCCGGTATGCGGAAAATTTTCTGACTACGCAAGCGGAGGAAAGATGATATGAGAGAAAAGATCAAACTCTCCGGCGTGCCGGAGACTATGCTGCAAACCGTTTATGCAAGGGCGAAAGAGAGCAGCGGCAGAGGTGCGATCCACGACGCAAAAGCGGAAGAACTCATCGAAAAGCTGGACTACGATTTTTCCCTTGCGGACAAGGATACGGCCATGCGCAGCGGCGTCATTGCCCGGACCATTGTGCTGGATAAACTGACAAAATCGTGGCTTGCGGCGCATTCAGGTGCGGTGGTCGTCAATATCGCCTGCGGGCTGGATACCCGCTGCTATCGGATGTCGGGTTATGCGCATTGGTATAACCTCGACCTGCCGGAAACGATGGCGGTGCGGGAAAAGCTTCTGCCGGAAAGCGGCACGATTTCGCAGATTGCCATGTCCGCCATGGAAGATTGGGGCGGAGAAATCAGCGAGCAGAATGTGCCGGTGCTGATCCTCATGGAAGGGCTGACCATGTACCTGAACGCAAAAGATGTGCAGCAAATTTTCGCAGTGATTTCCGGCCGCTTTTCCCAAGCCACTGTATTTGTGGAAACCATGAATCCTGTGATGGTGCGGCACTTCAAGGAGAAATCCATTGACGCAAGCAACGCAAAATTTACTTGGGGAATCAAGAATGGGAAAGCACTTGCCGAACTGCTGCCGGATTTTCGGTTTGTGGAGGAACACAGCTTAACCGAGGGCATGGCGGCATTTGCGCCAATTTACAAGCTGCTGGACAGGCTGCCCGTCGTGCGGAATATTTCCAACAAGATCATCGTTCTGGAAAAGGAGTGACGAAGGATGTCGTTTTTCGAAAACACCCGCAAGCCTACCGGCTTTGGTGGGAAAGTCATGCTGAACATGATGAATCTGTTCCATGCGCCCCTTGCAGATTGGGGCATGAAGTTCTTGCCGCTTTCATCAAATGCCAAGGTGCTGGACTGCGGCTGCGGCGGCGGGGCCAATATCCGGAAGCTGCTGAAAAAATGCCCGCAGGGTGTGGTGAAGGGCGTCGATTATTCGCCCGTCAGCGTGGAAAAGGCACGCAGGCACAACGCAGCGGCAATCGGTAGTGGACGCTGCGCCATATGGCAGGGCAGCGTAGAGCGGATTATTTTTGCCTCGGACTGGTTTGACGCGGTCACCGCTTTTGAAACGGTCTACTTCTGGCCGAATCTGCCGCAGTGTTTTCGGGAGGTTTATCGGGTGCTGAAGCCCGGCGGAACCTTTCTCATCTGCAACGAGAGCAGTGGCGACACGGACAAGGATGAGAAGTGGACGGAGATTATCGGCGGTATGACCATATACAGCGGCGATGAGCTGAAAACATTTCTGGAAAACGCCGGATTCTGCAATGTTCAAATTCATAAAAACAAAATGGGCTGGCTCTGCGTGACAGGACAGAAGCGGGAGGAATAAGGAATGCTGCCGCAAACGATTCTGGAAGGACTGGGGCTGGGGGCGCTGCTGGTCTTGGTGTGCACCATCGGCATCCACAAGGGCGCTGTCGGCATGGCGCATTTGTATGACTCGAAGGTACAGGAACGGTGCGTTGCGCTGGGGCTGACCACAAAGGAAAAGATCAAGCAAAACTCGCTGCGCTTCAAGCTGATCTGCGTTCCGGGATATCTTGCTTATGTGCTGATTTGCGTGTATGCCGTCAACGGTGCGCAGACATTTTGGGGCGGTTTCTGGCAGTGCTTTGTAATCCTGTCTGTGATGAATCTCATCGACCGGCTTGGCATCGACGGCTATTGGGTCGGACACACCAAGGCGTGGGTGATTCCGGGAACCGAGGATCTGATGCCGTACATCTCGAAATCAGACAAGCAAAAGAAATGGCTGTTCGGAACACTGGGAATGGCCATGATTTCCCTGCTCCTTGCGGGACTCGGACTGCTGCTGTAAGAGGGAAAGTAAAATGGAAATCAAGCGGTTTGGTAATCTGGAGGGAAAAGCAATGAAACATCTGCACTTTGATGTGGAGACCGCCGGCTTTTACGGCGCATACTGGGCGTGTGTCGGCGGGTCGGACTGCGCGGTCATTGCGATGATTGGTGACGATCCGGAGGATCGGCTTGCGCGTTCTGCCGTGAAATGGCTCTGCGGGCGGGGCGTAAATGTGCTCACCATGTCGCCCGCGAAAAAAGATTACGGACATCATAATTACCCGCTTGAGCGTGTGGAGACGGCCATTTCGTGGCTGAAAGCCAACGGCAACCATAAAATTGGCATTGCCGGTGCATCGACTACGGGAACGCTCGCGCTGACAGCGGCTGCCATGTTCCCGGATGTTACCCTGACCATTGCCATGACGCCCAGCAATTTTGTGTGGCAGGGTTTCATGCAGGGCAAAAGGGACGGCTGCAAGGAATGGCCGGTCGAGGGCGAGTCGCTGTTTTCCTACCGGGGCAAGCCGCTGCCCTATATGCCGTTTTGCTATCAGCATCCCGACTATTGGCACTGCGTCGCCGCCGAGAGCAAGCGCACCGGCGATATGGTCAACTCCCGCAAGCTGTTTGACGATTCCGAGGCGGTGCATCCGATCGAGCCGGAGGAATATATTCCTGTTGAAAACATCCGGGGAAAGCTGCTGCTAATCGGCGCGGAGGACGATGTGCTGTGGGATACCGCAAAGTATATCCGCCGTATGGAAAAGCGCCTCGCGGAAAAGCCGCATGAATGCGAGATTGAAACAATGGTTTATGCTCACGGCACCCACTTTGTCTTTTCGGAGGGGATGCTGAAAACCATGCTGCCGGTTGGCTCCGGTCTGTTTGTGCAGTTGGCGTTTCAGGCAGCAAAGAAATATCCCAAGGAATGCCGCCGGACCCGGATAGACATCGAGAAACGGATGTGCCGGACTCTTGCGGAATGGAAAGGAGAGAAGTGAGATGCGCCGGAATGGAATGCCCATGGCAATGTGGGCAGTGTTTGCAAAGTCATTTGAAAAGCAACTGACAGAGGTGTTTGGTTATGATGCTAAAACCGCAAAAGCAATTCGAAAGACCGCAAAACTGAAGTACAAAGAGATCATCGCAAAGCTGCCCGAATTTGAAAAAGGCGATCGGTTCAGCATGAACATCATTGGCTGCGCCATGCTGGGGGCGTTCGTCCTCTGTATGCCGAAGCGGCCGGATGCAGAGGCACTAACGGTATACTATGAGAATGCCCAGATGACGCCGCTGATGAAGTGGTTCTGCCGCCAAAGCGGTAAGTCGAAGTTCACGCCCAAGGATATCGCCGCCATGAAAGCCACCGCCGCCCGGAAGGCAGCTGACCGCAACCCCTACTCGTGGAATATGGATTTTTACGAGTATCCCGACGGCAGCGGTTATGAGGGGCGCTTTACGAAATGCGGCATCTGCACGCTGATGCAGGAGTTGGGGCTTTATGACCTGACGCCCGCCATGTGCCATTTGGACTACACCATGAGCGAGGCAGGCGGCGTGACGAACTTTGTGCGGCAGTATACCCTTGCCTCCGGCGGCCCTTACTGCGACTGCGGGTACAAGAAGAAACGGCTGCAAGAGGACAGAGCATGAAATGCTTTGAATTCGGACAGGCGGCACATCGGTGCAGCCTGCAAAAGGAAAAGGTATGAAAGACAGCAAACTACAATTTGACCGCAACTGCCATGTGCTGTATTCCGGGGCGTGTAAAAAGGAGATACAAGCGAAAATCGCCCTGCATTACCCGGAAACGGAGCAGGAGGCCGTTTGGGAACGGGTGCAGCTGCAGTATGTAGAATTTCTCTCGGACTGGCGCACCGACCTCGGCGGCAGCAAAAACTTCCACAACGGCGCGGGCGGCACCTACGATTGCATCGCCATTATGAGCTATTATGCCGTGTGCCGGGATGTTGTTTCATTTCGGGAGATCGAGGAAATCGAGGAAAATCTGATCCTGCCTGCCTTCCGCAAGCTCTCCAGATTCGTGGACTGCAACAAGCCGTTTTTTAAGAGACTGATGTATTGGGCCTTTCAGAACGCCGAAAAGCAGTGCGGCAAGTGGCACGATTACGAGATGTACGTTGCGCCCTACGACAAGGACAAACCCATCTATTACGAATTTACCGCCTGCCCGGCGGCGGAGTTTGCCATCAAGCACGGTCTGACGGACATTATGCCTGCCCTGTGCAATGTGGACTTTGCCTCCATGGAACTGCTTCACGCCCGCTTGGTGCGGAAGGGCACCTGCGTGGACGGCTGCAAGTGTGACTATACCATCTGCGGCGATAAAGACCCCTATCTGCGCGACCATCCCGAATACCGGGATGAGGCGGGATACCTCAGAAACCGTTAAGGAGAAAATGATCATGAGAATTTTGGTATAAACAATATGATTGACATCTTTTTTCATGACAAAACGGGCGTGGTTTCCGGCTTCCCCGGACAAATAGATGGCTTTGAACATGCGGATGGTAACGGAGAAATCCACTACTACCGGCTGTTTGACGGCGTGGGAATCATGCTGCTGCGGCTGGAAATGGAGGCGTACACAGAAATTCGGACACAGATCGGGAGGCTGGAAGTCAATTTCTGCGTGAACGGACGGTTTGAAACCAGCTTTTCCATGCGGGATCGTGTTCTTCTGAAGCCGGGCGACATGGCGGTCAGTTGCTACGATGGCTTTCACGGAAGCAGTTCGGCGTCCTGCTTTCCGCTGGGCTACTACGAGGGAATCTGTCTGGAGATCGAACCGGCCGCCGCGGGAAATTGGATAAAGCAGAACGCACCTGCGTTTTCAGTGGATTTTGCCGCATGGAAGCAAAATCTTCTGGGCTGTAAATGGTATATGGTCGGCGCTGCGGGGCCGCGCTGTGAGCATGTATTCCGGGAGCTTTACGAAAGTGCGTTCTATGAAGATCCCGGCTTTTTGCAGCTCAAGACGCTGGAACTTCTGATGCTGCTTGGGCGTATTCCACAGGAGAATACGGCGGGGTTATATTGCTCGTCCGAGCAGACGGTTCTTGCGCACCATCTCCGGGATCACTTGCTGACAAACCGGGAGGGATACATATCCCTCGCCAGCCTTGCGGCGGAGCATGAGATATCGGTATCGCATCTGCAAAAGCTCTTCAAGCAGGTCTATGGCGTGCCGATCTACCGATATATCAAGGAATACCGCCTGGAGCAGGCGGCAGTGGAGCTGGTTCGCAGCGGGAAGTCTGTTACGGAGATCGCGCAGCAAGCAGGCTATGACAACGCCAGCAAATTTTCAGAGAGCTTCAAAAAGCGGTACGGAAAAACGCCCTCACGCTATCGTGCTGACGCAAAGAAGAAAGCAAAACAGAGCAGCGAAACCAAAATGGAGTAGTCTGCAAAACGGAAGTATGATACAGTACGCAGTGGTTATAGATAACTAACCGAGAATACAGGAGGTACCTTATGAAAAAGAAATTTGCTGCATTTATTTTGTGTGTCCTGTGCTTGCTGTCGGCTGTCGGCTGCGGCCAGGCGAAAACGGATGAACAGACGCCGCCGACTGACCAGAGCGCGGTGACCGACGATTATCTGACCACCATCAGCGGCACGTATGTGGAGCTGTTCCCGGAGCTGTCAAAGTCCGAGTATCGGAATATCTGGATCGATGCCACCACGCCGCTGGTAGGTGCGGAGAATGCGGAGGCCACCACGGATATGCTGCTGGGGATGTGCATGGCGGAGCCTTACGGATCGGAAGCCGCGGAAAAATATGCGGCAGACCCGGACAGCATGGCCTTTAACTGCTATTTCCTGGGCGGCGTTGACAAGTTCGTGATTGATGGCCATACCATTACGGGGCTTGATGAACAGGGACAGGAGGTTTTCTCCCACACCTACAAGCTGCTGGACGAGGAAAACGAAAACGGCTTTATCTTCTATCAGAGCGAGGATGAAGATTCCGGCGAGTTTACCTATTTTGCGTTCTCGCCCGACACCATGGAAACCACCTATCATCTGGAATTCCGTTATGCAGAGGATCTAAGTGATCTGCAAAGCTGGTTCGAGGGCAATTACGCCTACTGGAACGCGGCGGCGATTGCGGAAGATTATGATCAGGCAACCATGAAGAATGTCATTAAACTTTTCACCACGGAAAATTTGTCTGCGGCAGAATAAACGGCGCCTGCGCACCCGCTTGATTCAGGCGGGTGCGCAGGCGCGCTTATCGGTAAGGATGTGATTTTATTGAAAAAACAATCTGACTTTTCCCGCCTGATGGGCTATGCGGGCAGGTATCGGGTTTTTACCTATGCCTCCTGGGTGCTTTCCGCCATCAGCGCGCTGACGGCGCTGGTGCCGTTCCTCTATATCTGGATGATTCTGCGGGATGTACTGGCCGCTGCGCCGGATTATGCGCAGGCGGTGAACATTCCTCATTACGGCTGGATGGCAGTGCTATTCGCGGTGCTGTCTTACCTTATTTATATTGCAGCGCTGATGTGCTCCCATCTGTCGGCGTTCCGGGTGGCGACCAATCTGCGGCTGGCAGTGTCGGAGCATCTGGCACTGCTGCCGATGGGCTTTGCCGAGAACTTCGGCAGCGGTAAGCTGCGCAAGATCATCCACGAGAGCACCGGAGCCGCCGAGACCTATCTTGCCCACCAGCTGCCCGACCAGTACAACGCCATTGCCACCCCGGTGGGGCTGCTGGTGCTGCTGTTGGCGTTCGACTGGAGGTTGGGGCTGCTGAGCCTTGCGCCGGTGGTGCTGGCTTTCCTCATTATGGCGACTATGACCGGCAAGCGGATGGTCGAAAAAATGCGGCAGTACGGCAATGCCTTGGAGTCCATGTCCAACGAGGCAGTGGAATACGTCCGGGGCATTCCGGTGGTCAAGACCTTCGGGCAGAGTGTGTTTTCCTTCAAAAAATTCAAGACCGCCATTGATGAGTACGAAAAGTGGGTCGTCTCCTACACCAAAGACCTGCGCCTGCCCATGATGTTCTACACCGCCGCCGTCAACGGCGTGTTCGCCTTTCTGATTGCAGGCGGGCTGCTGTTCACGATACACGGCTTGACCCCGGAATTTCTGCTGAACCTGCTGTTCTATATCATCATCACGCCGGTGATTTCCCTGACCTTGACCCGCATAATGTACATGAGCGAGAACAAGATGGTGGTAGCGGATGCGCTGGCACGCATCGACTCGGTGCTGGAGGCAGCCCCCATGCAGACTCAGGCTGTTCCGCAGCACCCGCAGGATGCTTCTGTCGCGCTGCAGAACGTGCATTTCAGCTATGACGGAAAAAACGAGGTTATTAAGGGCGTTTCGCTGGAGATTCAGCCGGGACAGACTGTGGCTTTTGTAGGTCCCTCCGGCGGCGGAAAATCCACGCTGGCAAACCTTGTCTGCCGGTTCTTTGATGTGCAGAGCGGCAGCGTCCGAGTAGGCGGAGCGGATGTGCGGGCAATCCCCAAGGAAGAGCTGATGGATACTATCTCCTTTGTGTTCCAGAACAGCCGCCTGCTCAAGGGCAGCATTCTGGATAATGTCCGTCTTGGCAGACCGCAGGCCACCGAAGCCGAGGTGCTGGCAGCGTTGAAAGCAGCGCAGTGCATGGATATCGTAGAGAAGTTCCCGGCGGGCATCCATACCGTTATCGGCACCAAGGGCGTGTATCTGTCCGGCGGCGAGCAGCAGCGCATTGCCATTGCACGCGCCATGCTGAAAAATGCGCCCATCCTGATTCTGGACGAGGCCACCGCCTTTGCCGACCCGGACAATGAAGCTAAGGTGCAGGCAGCCTTTGCCCGGCTTGCCAAGGGCAAAACCGTGCTAATGATCGCCCACCGCCTGTCCACCGTAGCCAACGCCGACTGCATCTATGTGGTGCAGGATGGGCAGATTGTGGAATCCGGCACAAAGGACGAACTGTGTGCGCAGAACGGTCTGTTTGCCCGGATGTGGCAGGAGTATCAGGCGTCGGTGCAGTGGAAGGTCGCAAAGGAGGGGTAAGGAATGATCGAAAAAATTCAACACGCCACAGCCAGCTCCCCGGAGGGCGCAAAGGGGCTTGTAAAGGGCGTTCTGGCCTGTGCGTTCCAGAACATGGCGTTCATGCTGCCCACCGGGCTGCTGTATCTTCTGGTAAAAGACCTGCTGGCAGGCTCTACGAGCGGGAGAAGCACCTTTTATCTGGTGGGATGCATTGCCTGCTTTGTGCTGATTTTGCTGACCACATGGTTCCAGTACAACGGCACCTATTTTACGACCTATAAAGAGAGCGGCACCCGCCGCCTGACCCTTGCGGAGCGGCTGCGCAAGCTGCCCCTGTCCTTTTTCGGCAAGCGCGACCTTGCCGACCTGACCAGCACCATCATGGCAGACTGCGAGGTACTGGAAAAGGACTGCTCCCACTTCATCCCCGGTCTGTTCGGTTCCCTCATCTCTACCGTGCTCATTGCCCTGAGCCTGTTCGCCTTTGACGGACGTATGGCGCTGGCAGCCCTGTGGGTAATCCCGGTGTCTGCTGCCATCGTGGTGGGCAGCTACCGGGTGCAGGACAAGGTGCAGGCCAAGACCATGGCGGCGAAAATAGCCTGTGCGGACGGCATTCAGGAGTACATCGAAACCCTCCGCGACCTGAAAGCCGGCAATGCGGAGCAGCGGTATCTGTCCGGTCTTTCCGACAAAATTCGGGCTGTGGAAAAGCAGTCCATCGCGGCAGAGCTGGAAACGGCGCTGTTCGTGTCCTCTGCGAGCATGGTGCTCAAGCTGGGCATTGCGTCGGTGGCACTCACCGGCTCGGTGCTGCTGGTGCAGGGCAGTATCGATGTGCTGACCCTGTTTCTGTTCCTGATGGCGGCTTCCCGGATGTACGACCCTATGCAGGGCGCGTTGCAGAATCTGGCGGCGGTCATTGCCATGCGCACCAATGTGGGGCGAATGAACGAGATTCTGGACGCTCCCCTGCAGACCGGCAGCGAGCAGCTGACCAATCAGGGCTGCGATATCGTGTTCGACCATGTGGGCTTTGCCTACAACTCCGGCGAAACGGTGCTGCGGGATGTCTCCTTTACCGCAAAGCAGGGCGAGGTCACGGCACTGGTGGGTCCCTCCGGCGGCGGCAAGACCACCGTTTCACGGCTGGCGGCACGGTTCTGGGACTACCAGAAGGGCAGCATCACCGTGGGCGGCATGGAGGTTTCCCGAATCGACCCGGAAAAGCTTATGAGCCTGTATTCCATCGTCTTTCAGGATGTGACCCTGTTTGACAATACGATACTGGAAAATATCCGTCTGGGGCGCAAAGGTGCCACCGACGAGGAGGTCCTTGCGGCGGCAAAGCTGGCAAACTGCGAGGAATTTGCCGAAAAGCTGCCGGACAAGTGGAACACCAACATCGGTGAAAACGGCTGTACCCTTTCCGGCGGCGAGCGTCAGCGCATTTCCATTGCCCGCGCTTTCCTGAAGGATGCGCCCATCATTCTGCTGGACGAAGCCACCGCCAGTCTGGATGTGGAGAACGAAACTGCCATTCAGGAGGCACTTTCCCGGCTCATAAAACACAAAACCGTCCTTATCATCGCCCATCGGATGCGCACCGTAGCCGGTGCGGACAAAATCGTGGTGCTGTCGGGCGGCATCGTGGTCGAGCAGGGCGCACCCGATGCACTTTATGCCCGGAACGGCCAGTACACCCACATGGTGGATCTGCAGACCGAAAGCCAGCGCTGGGCCATCTGACCCAATTCAAAAACAGCCCCGCGGCACAACAAAAAGGACATCTATTCAAAAGAATAGGTGTCCTTTTTAGCACCTGAATCCGTCAGCTAACAGTCAAGTTTAAATCACTTCCTTATCACTGTTACCCTGCGCAAAGCTGTGCCCTATGGGAAGCTGGTAAATGGCGTTGATGTCTGTAAATTCGGAAAGCAATGGGTTGTGTCTGCTGCCGCTATGAAACGGGCTTACGGTAAGGCAAAAGGCAGCGCCGTATCTCGCCCGCATTGACCATTTTTTGACCACCAACTGACCACCGGCAGTAATTTTTGCTACCGGTGGTTAATTTTTATCGTTGGCACATTGTTTTATATTACTTGTGATAGATGTGTCCTAGCAGTGCAGAACCGACAAAAAAGTGCCGTATATCATCAAATCATGCGCCGCGTCGTAGTTCTCCGACTACTGCGACAAGGCGGCTTTTTGACTTGATTTTGCACGATCCAGCGTTATCTATGCTTGCAAAAACGCAGTGGTCAACGGTAGTCAGACCACGAATTGACCACTATTGAAAATTGACTACTTTACAAGATTGAAATACGCTTCAACGGCGTTTTTCATACATAAGCGTCCGTAGCTCAGCTGGATAGAGCACTGGCCTCCGACGCCAGGTGCCGGGGGTTCGAATCCCTTCGGGCGCACTTAAAAAGCGCATTGCAATGTACTTTTGCAATGCGCTTTTTGTTATTTTGATTTTTTAGAATAACTTTAGCAACATATCATCTGCTGCATCTGTGTATTGCCCTTTTGATAGCCGTTCGTTCCTCAGTCGATTTATGGCGGTTCACATAAGACAAATTTCTTCTGTGGAAAAAGTGGCTTTTTTATCGGCTGGGAGAGAATTGATTTTCAGTATTAGTTTTCCAACTTCTTGTGTGCTATGCCTAAGCGCCCTTTCACGGTAATAATAAGGAGCAAGCGCTTTCAGCAGAATGCTTTTGTTCGCGCGGGTCAGCTTGATTTTTCTCATAATCCAATTGCCTTTCCCAACTTTTCCTGCGCCTTGCGTTTGTTCTTGTCAAATGCGTGGGCATAAATGTAGACAAATAGAACGCAATTTGGGGGCTGCGAGGGAAATCGTATTGCCGCGCGGCTTCTGCGGTGCGGGAAGGCTTGCCATTCAAGGGCTTTTCGCCCCCAAATTGTCTACGCCGGATCGCCATTTGCGGGAGGATTTTGCCTTCTGCTGACGGTGAACCTCCTTGGCGCAGGCGGGACAGTATTTTGCCCTCCCGGAGCGGGCGAGGATGCCCATGCCGCAGACTTCGCAGCGGTGCAGCTTCTTGGGGCTGAGGATGGATTGTTCCAACTTTGGCTGCTGGGGCAGCACGGCGCGGCGGAACCAACGGCAAAGTAGACTTCGAGAGGTGTACTGCGGACAAGCGCCGTCCAGCAGCAGGCAGTCGCCGCCTGAAAAGTTGCAGCAGCGCTTTGTGAGGCCGCGCACACTGCGGAGCTGCCCTGGCGTCAGGCGAAAGAGAGAGCCGTCCGGCAGGCGTTCGATGGGGTCAAGCTTGTGCATCTTCGCCCTCCTTTGCGATGAGCTTTGCGTCCGCCGGATAGTTCAGCGTGATGAGGGCGGGCTTGCCCAAGCCCTGCTTGCGCCGAACGATCAAGCCACTGTACTCCAATTCCCGGAAGATCCGCGTGGCGCTCTGGCGGCTGCGGTGGAGCTTTGTCTGCACCTGTTCCAAGGTGAAGTACAGCCGGATCGTGCCGTCCGGCTCGACGTAGCCGTTCTGCCGGGAAATGCTGGCCCGGTCCAGCAGTAGGGCATAGAGGACTTTGGCGTCGTTGCTGATGTCCCACAGCGCTTCGTCTTGCAGCAAAAACCGTGGAAGCGGCACATAGGATGCCGCTGGGCTATCGGTGGTAAGCTTACAGAATGTTTTCATCTGACCTCCTGTCCCATCCATCCTATCCCTCTGCGTATTGATTGGATTGATGGATGATTCTCTTGTATTTGATTTATTTCTTATTGATTAGGGGATGAGTTTCAGCCCCGATGAACGTCGCGGAAACCGGCGTCCTGAAATCCGATTCCGGAACCCTCCGGAGCGTCAGCCTGTCCACCGTCTGAAAAACCGGCGACGGAAAATCCCGTTATGGTCACAGCTCCTCCTTCTGCCGTACTTTCAGCAGCTCCCACACGTCGCCGAGCCGGTCTTTCAGGTCGGCAACGTCGGTCTCGTAGAAGTGTCCCGTGCTGTTGATGCGGCGGCAAATCTGGTTGATGTTCGATGCAATGCGGTTCACGGCGGCGGCCAGCTTCTTCTGCTCGGTGTAATCGACTTTGATGATGTACCCATCCATGAGCATCTTCCGGGCGTAGGCTCCGAAATTATGAGTTCCCAGCTGGCGCATCTTGTGCTGAATGAGATTCAGCTCTGTCTCGTTCAGACAGATTTCCTTGCGGATGGGTTGTGTGCGGTCTGGCATGGTCACATCCCCCTCAGCTTCAGATGGAAGTCGTCGCCCTCTTCCCAGACGTCCAGATAGCACATGCCGTAAAGCTCCATGAGCGCGCAGAAGATTCGCTCGTCCGACAGGTTATCCCGCAGCTGGTCAGCCAACTCGGACAGCTCGAAGGCATCCTTGCCGAAGGAACAGAGGATAGCAGCAAGGCCCTTGGCATCGACCGAGAGATACAGGTCTTGCAGCAGCTCCGTGGGGACGGCGGTTTTGTGGGAATGATCAAAGTGCATGGTGTACATAGCGGTTCTCCTTTCACTATCCAACGGACAAAATGAAGCGGACTGTCACGGATCTGTCACAAATCCAGTTCGCAGGGGGTGACACCTTTCTGGAATTTGCGCTGAAAACCTCCTTCATATCACCTGCGGACAACATAAAGCGAACTGTCACGGTTCTGTCATGAAATCGATTTGCGGACGATCATGCCGCAGCCTCACTGACTTTTGCCCCTCTACATGACAACGGACATTTTTGCGAAAAACTTGGTAGCCTTCTGAAAAAAATTCTTCTACTTTACAACGCGCATTTTTGCTCTTGCTGGGGGGGACAGGCAAAATTTTCGGCTCTGAAACTCTTCTGCTATCCAACGGACAAATCGAGGCGATTTGTCTCACACTTGGCACGAAAAGAGCAAAAAAGAAGCGTCTGTCTGCATGACAGGCGCTTCCGGGAAGCTGCTGCTATTCAGTTGTGTCCAGGTAATCTTCGTCGGTTTCCTGCGATAACCGGCAAGTGCCGTCCGCTTCATCTCGCTGCCGCAGAAGCACGGCAAACGCAAGATACAGCACGCTCTGCCGTCGCTCGACCGCCCCGCGATTCATTTGCAAGGCATCCGCTGTCTTGCGGATGGACAGTCCCTCGGAAAAGCGTTTTTTGAAGATCTCCGCGTAGTCGTGTAGCACGGTCTTGAGGGACTGCTGGAGAAATGCCAGATCCTCGCGCATGGCCAGATATTCCTCCCGGTCATGAACGCCGATGTACTGCTTCCGTTCCCGGATGAGCCGGTAGCGCTGCAAGTCCATGCGGTAATTTTCGCAGATGTCCTTGGCGTAGTCGTAGTAGGTTTTACTGCAACGGATGAAGCGGTCTTCATACTCGTCGTCAACGTAAGTGAAGCGCTTGCTCTTGGGCTCCGGAAAGCCGTCTTCGTACACCTCGCGGACGATGGAGGTGTCGATTTCACGCCGGGTCTGGCGCACATATTTGTCCCGCAGCTCGCCGTCTACCTCGACCTTTTCGCAGAAGGACGCATAGTGGATGAGGTAGTAATGCTCGTTGTCCTCGCGGGAAAAGCTGGCGCCCTTGCAGACCACGATGGCCTCGCCGGTGTCGATGTCCCTGAGCACCCGGACGACGAAAATGGGCTTGCCGTCGCAGCGTTTGTAATAACCGGCAAACACCCGTCTCTCTGCCATGCGCAGCCCTCCCTTCGGCGATTTTCCTAAAGCATACCACAGTTCGCGGCGAAGGAAAAGTGCGGCGCGAGGACGGAGAAAACTGGGATTTGGGAGAATAGCAAGCACATCCGGTGTCCGGACACACGGCGATTTTTGGATAATCCCAAGCCCTTATGATGTTGACGGCGAGCAGAAAACGCCGGTGAATATTACAATCAAAATTGACGAACAGAACTCAGAATACGGATACGGAAAATGTGAATGGGAGTTGCTTCACAGGTGGAGAAGTCGTATAATAAAGTCAATGTTTGCGGCCACATCTTGAATGATAATAGCTGTTTTGCACAACAGTCCATAATTCTTACGTACCGCCAAAAGCAATTAGGCAAGAAAAAGGAGATATACTGATGCTATATCCCGGCTTATACGAACAAGTCATCAACAACGCCCTGACCAGCGAGCTTGCAGAGATTCCGGAGGCTCGCAAGGCTGTTGCGCCTATTGACAAAGCCGAAGCTTCCAAGGTGCTGGCGCAGTATCTGGCGGATGTGGTTCAGAAGGGGCTGGATAACGTACTGGACAACGGCGGGGGTATTTCAACTCAAATCGAGCTTACCAATCAGATTGTAGCCCTGATTCAAGATACGACAAAAGAAGCTGACTTTGCAGCACTGGGGGTTGACCAGCGGGCAGAGCAGCTTCTTGCGCTTTTGCGGGACGCTGATCCGCGTCTGGCCGTGGGAAAGACCGCTGCGGACATGGAACGTCCGGAAACATCTATTGCGCAGAGCTCGCTTTTCACTGGGGCCGTGCATGAGCCGCAGATGTTCACGGAACTCAAGAAAGAGATCGTATCGGCCGACCGGATTGACATGCTGGTGTCCTTCATCAAATGGAGCGGCCTGCGGCTGATTATGGATGAGCTGAGGGAGTTTACACAGAATGGCGGCGAGCTTCGCATCATCACAACCTCCTACATGGGCGCTACCGATGTGAAGGCCATCGAGGAGCTTCGCCAACTGCCCAATACGCAGGTCAAGGTCAGCTACAACACCAAGACTACCCGCCTCCATGCCAAGGCGTACATCTTCTACCGCAACACGGGCTTTACGACGGCGTATGTCGGCTCATCCAATCTGTCCAATGCCGCATTGACCAGCGGTCTTGAATGGAATACCAAGGTGACAAAGCGTGACCTGCCTGAAACCATCGACAAAATTGTAGCAACCTTCGAATATTATTGGAATGACCGCGAGTTCGAGTATTACGATGAGGGGCAGAAGGAGCGTCTGGCCCGTGCGCTGAAGGCGGAAAAATACTTTGACACCAACGATGCCGACGCCTACACCATGGACATCCATCCCTATTCCTATCAGCAGGAGATTCTGGACAAGCTGGAGGCGGAGCGCACTGTCCATGGCTATACACGCAATCTGGTGGTGGCTGCCACCGGTACCGGCAAAACGGTGATCTCTGCGCTGGATTATAAGCGCTTCCGCAAGCAAAATCCGGACAAGCCCTGCCGCCTGCTCTTTGTGGCACACCGGGAGGAAATTCTCAAGCAGAGCTTGTACACCTTCCGCGCCGTGCTCAAGGATGCCAACTTCGGTGAGCTATTTGTGGGCAGCTATAAGCCGGAGAGCATCGACAACCTATTTCTGTCTATTCAGACCTTCAACTCACAGAGCTTTATAGAAAAGACTGCGCCCGATTTTTATGACTACATCATCGTGGACGAGTTCCACCACGCGGCGGCGCCTACTTATCAGAAGCTGCTGAACTACTATCACCCCTGCATTTTGCTGGGGTTGACCGCCACGCCGGAGCGCATGGACGGCAAGAGTATCCTGCCATATTTCGGCAACCGCATCTCGGCGGAGATCCGCCTACCGGAAGCCATTGACCGTAAGCTCCTGTGCCCGTTTCAATATTTCGGCGTCACCGATACTGTAGATCTTGACACGCTGAAATGGTCTGCCGGTGGTTACCAAAAGAGCGAGCTGGAACAGATCTATACGTTCAGCGGGGCGATTGCCAACCGCCGTGCCGACCATGTGGTGTCGTCACTCCTGAAATATGTCACTGACATGGACGAGGTGAAGGGGCTGGGGTTCTGTGTGACGGTCGATCACGCGGAATTCATGTGCCGCTATTTTAATGAGCATCATATTCCGTCCATGTTCCTGACCGGCAATTCCCCAGACGAGGAGAGAAAGACCGCCAAGCAGCGCTTGGTAGCCGGTGAGGTACGCTTTATTTTTGTTGTGGACATCTACAACGAGGGCGTGGACATTCCGGAAGTCAATACGGTACTCTTCCTACGTCCTACGGAATCCCTGACGATCTTCTTGCAGCAGCTCGGCCGTGGTCTGCGTTTGGCTGAGGATAAAGATTGCCTGACCGTGCTGGACTTTATCGGTCAGGCGAACCGGAAGTACAATTTCGAGGATAAGTTTGCAGCACTCCTGTCGAACACAACCCGCAGCGTGAGCCGAGAGATCAAGGACGGATTCATTTCCGTCCCCAAGGGCTGCTATATCCAACTGGAGAAGAAAGCGGCCAAGTACATTTTGGACAACATCCGTGCCTCCTATGGCAATACTGCCGGATTGGTGTCGCGCGTTGCCTCTTTTACGGAGGATAGCGGGCTGGAGCTGACGATTGCAAATTTTTTGGACTATTACCATCTCGATCCGAGGGCGATTTATAAGTTTTCTTCATTCTCTCGCATTTGCGCCAGAGCGGATCTCATTTCGGATTTTGCAGAGCCGCTGGAAGAAACCATGACTAAGGCGCTTGCCAAACTCGCCGTGATTGACTCCCGTCGCTGGATTTCTTTCCTGCTGGACATTTTGCCGCGGTTGGATGATGTGAACTTTGCCGCTCTTTCAGACGCCCAAAAGCGTATGATGCAGATGTTTTACATCACCGTCTGGGGAAAGGCGGCAGATGACTGGGACGGCGAAGAAGTGCTGGACAATCTCTACGCCCTGTCTGACAGCACTGTCCTGCTGAATGAGCTTTTGGAGCTGCTGCGCTATCGCTTCGAGCAAATTGACTTCATCGACGAGCCGGTAGATTTGGGCTTTGATTGCCCGCTGGATCTGCACTGCACCTACACCCGCGACCAGATTCTGGTTGCCATGGACTTTATGAAGCCTGCAACAGTGCGCGAAGGTGTCAAATGGCTGCCGGATAAGCAGTTGGATGTGTTTTTTGTAACGCTGAATAAAGCAGACAAAGACTATTCTCCAACGACTATGTACAACGATTATTCCATCAATGAGAGCCTGTTTCACTGGCAGAGCCAGAGCACCACGGCGGAGACTTCATCCACCGGCCAGCGCTATATCCACCACAAAGAGCGCGGCAGCAAGGTACTGCTGTTCGTCCGTGAGTTTAAGGCCGACCGTGTGACCGGCGGTGCGGAGGCATATACCTATCTGGGTACGGCACGCTACGTCAAGCACGAAGGCAGCAGACCGATGAATATAACTTGGCAGCTGGATCGTCCGATCCCGGCGAAGTTTTTGAAGAAGACAAATAAGTTGGTGGTGGGATGATCAAATCCGAACAAGAACGCCATAGCGAATCGGTATAGAGCCGTCGCTATGGATCAATACCCAGTCGTTGGCATATTCAAGGCGGACATTGAGCCACCGCTCGTCCACCCGGCATTGAAAGCAGTCTCCGCAGTGCAGTCCGCCATACAGTGCGCCTGTATCGAATGCGATATCCGGCCTGTCATGATTCCAAATCAATTGTCCAATCATTGTTGTCTCCTGTAGGAGGAAGTTTCATGAGATTCTTTGAAGCGATACCGAGTGAGCTTTTTTCACCTCTTGCCTCGCCGAACCGTGCGCTATATGCAGATGCGCTGGACGTGCTGTACAGTGCATACCGCGATAACCTGAAAATACGCGAGGACGCATTGTATTCCATGCTGCGCAGCAAATTGGAGGAGCAGCTGGCGGACGCAACATTTGAAGGGGAGGATATCGACGAGGAGGAACTGCGTGATATCTCCGGCAGGGCCCGCTTCCTGATCCGAAAGCTCTGCGGCAAGGGCTGGTTTGAGAAAGAACGGGGTGACGACTTTGAGGAGTACATCACTGTTCCCAGTTACAGCAGCCGTCTGCTGGAGCTGTTTCACCAGCTGCGGGATGACAGTTCCGTTCGCGGCTATTCCTATGTGTTCAACACTTATTCTTCATTAAAAGTGGCGCATGAGAGCGGAAGCGTATATGAGAAGATGTCCGCTGTATACAGCGCCTATGATAACACCAGCGCGCTGATAAATTTGTTGCAGATGGTCTATCACAATGTGAAGCACTATTTCCAGATGCAGATCGACATGCAGGACGTGAATCAGGTGCTGGCGTCCCACTTCAATGATTTTGGGCAGAAAGTGATCGAGGCATACATACGCCCCTTGAAAATTAAGGACTCCGTTCCCAAATACCGCGTTCCCATCCAGTCGGTTTTGAGAAGCTGGGCAGAGAATGATGCATTGCTGCTTGCCATGGCCAACACGGCATTGCAGGATAAGCGCGGCGACACCGTGGCGAAGTGCCGTGCCGATCTGCTGCGGAAAATTTTCTGGATCGATGAACGATACGATAACATGGAGCATGACTATCTCGATGAGATCGACGCGCAGGTTCGCCGCTATACGAGAGCAGCGACGCAAAAAGTGGAAAATCTGACGAATCGGGATCAAAACGTCCGTGGAAACCTGAATGTTTTGCTTACGGCATTGTCACGAAATCGCCGCGCGGGTGATTTAGTGGACCAGATACAGCCTGTGTTTCAGTTCTATGAACAGTCCTTTCTTTCTGAAAAGAGCTTGTGGTACCGGAAACGTCCCGGGAAACGGACAAAGGCTGTGCCGGTCCTTATCCGGGAGGCGGATTCTGATGCGGATGCTGCCGCTCAGGCCGCGAAGCTGCTGCGCTCTGAATATGGCCGCACGGCCATAGCGGCTTACGTGCGAGGGTGGTTGGGAGATGCGGATATTCGTTATTCCAAGGATTTGGAAATTCGGGATGATAAAGGATATATCATGAGCCTGCTGGCTGTGTTGACAAGTGAAGATCCCACTGCTGGGTATCAAATCAAAGAGTTAGGTGGTACCTTCAACGAAAATGGCTACTCCATCCCTCAGATGCAGATTCGCCGGAAGGAGAAAAAGAAATGAATTTCGACTTTATTCAGCAGGCAACCTCCAAGGAGCTGGAACAGTTTAAGTCTGTATGCAACCAGCTCCTTAGCCGGACCTATGTGGTGCGGACCCTGTATCGCCCCGGGAAAGGACGGGTGAACAATCCGGACTATACGTTTCTGTCGCTGCATTATGAGGCCGTGCAGGACTATCTTGGCCTTATGGATTGGGATTTGCGCAAAGATACGCTGAATGGCTATTTCTATGTGGTCAACACCGACGAGGCAAACCGCTGTAATCTGAACAAAAAGGAAACAGCCATCCTGCTGGCTTTGCGCATGATCTATGAGGAGAATCAGGAGCGGCTGGGCTTGGAACAGGATGCCATCTGTACCGTGCGTGATGTTTTGGAAAAGGTCGTAACAGACTATGCGATCCTGCCTGCAAAGCCAAATATGGACGAGGTGAAGCGGGCGCTGACCCTGCTGGAAAACCACGCCATTATTCAGCGCATTGACGGGAAGTTCAATCAAAGCAGCTGCAAATTCGCCATACTTCCGACGGTGCTGGCTGCCGTATCCGGCGAGAAGCTGAATGCCGTTGTATCCGTGCTGCGAAAGGAGGACGCCGATGAAGAAGTTGAAGAAGATCCTGCTGATTAATTGGCTGTATTTCAGCAAGGAACTCATCGAGGTGAGCGACGTGAACTTCCTGACAGGAAAGAATGGCGCAGGAAAATCAACGGTGATCGACGCACTTCAGATTGTGCTGTTGGGCGAAACGAATGCCCGTAATTTCAATCAGGCGGCCAATGAAAAGTCCCAGCGCACGCTTGACGGTTATCTTCGGGCGGATATGGATGAAAATAACCCCTATTCCCGCCGCGGAAAGGATTTTTCCAGCTATATCGCCTGCGAATTTCAGGACGAGGTGGAAGGGACCAGCTTCGTCACCGGTGTTGTTTTCGATTGCCGCAGTGATGGCAGCAGACAGGAACGCTTTTTCATTTACGTGGGGACTTTGCCGGAAAATTGCTTTATCGAGAATGGGGAGGCAATGGAGATTCCCGCACTGCGCCGCTATCTGAAACAAAACTATGCCAAAGCGGAAATCTATGATACGCAGAAGGAATATCGCCGGAACATGCTCTCCCGCTGGAATGTTCACAATGAACAGGTCCTCCGGATGATGAAAAAAGCGGTGTCTTTCCGGCCGATAGTGGATATTCAAAAATTTATCACGGAGAACATCTGCGACATACCGGATAAGCCTGATATTGAGGCCATGCAGCAGAATATCCGGGATTATAAGCGCCACGAGCTGCTGGCGCAGCGGCAGGAGGAGAAACTGGCCGCCCTGCAGGAGATTGGCAGACTATATCGCGAGATGCATCAGGCGATCGACCGCTGGCAGGTGCAGTCCTTTTTGGTGCTGTGGGCCCAGAAGGAGGTCAAGCGGTCTCAGATTCACCGTCTCGAGCTGGAAAAGGCGGAGTGTACCGCAAATTTAACCGCCGCCGGCGAGAGGATCCGGGAAATCACAACGCAGATCACGCAGAAAGAGGACCGCAGGCGCGAGCTTGAATTGGCTTGTGCGCAGAGCAGCGTATTTCAGGAGGAGGAGAAGCTGCGCGGCCGGAAACAGGCCCTGCTGGATGAGCGGGGACAGCTGCATCGGGAAATGCGATCCCTGACTCAGGAAATCAAAAAGGAAGCGCTTCGGCTGAATAACCTGTGCAGTGCGATACTGGAGCAGGAAGCGGAAGAAAATCTTTTGCCTGTGCAGGATGCGGCCCAGGGCGTCCTGAAGGCATATGCGGTTTTTGCGTTGGAAAACCATGAGATGTTTTCTCATTCCCTGGCGCCTTTTGAAAATGCCCGGCAGGCGGCTGCTGTGCTTTCGGAGGCGGTCCGGGACGCCCGACACAAAATAGAAGACCGTCTGGCGGAATTGAAAGAGCAGCAGGACCAGAAACGCGTTGCCCTTGCGAATCTCCGGAAAAATATCAAAGACTACCCAAAAGGGTTGCTGCAATTTAAGGAGAGCTTGGCCGACGAGCTGGAGCATCAGTTGGGAAGCCCGGTTACAATCGATATTCTGGCGGACGTGTTGGAGGTTGCAGACGAACGTTGGCGCGGAGCGGTAGAGGGCTATCTTCATGCGCAGAAGTTTTACCTACTGATCGATCCGGCGTACTACCAAAGAGCGCTGCCTGTGTTTGACCGGATCAAAAGAGATTTCGGCTCTGCTTCCTTTGGACTGGTGGATATCGGTAAGCTCCGTGAACGAGAGACGATCCGTCCTCGGGACGACAGTCTTGCGAAGAAAGTGGAGACAGAGAATCCGCTGGCGCGCAGCTATATGGATTACTTACTGGGGCGTGTGGTGTGCTGCAACAGGGTCGAGCAGCTGTGCAATTTCAAGATTGCCCTTACGGCGGACGGCATGCTTTATCAGGGCTATGTGGCCCGTTCCATGCGGCGAGAGTGGATGGACGACGCATTCATCGGCCGCCGGGCAGTCAGTCTGCGTATTTCCCGATTGGAAGGTGAGCTGAAGCAGATTGAGGATGAGTTGCATAAGCGGGCCCCCATCCGCCAGCTTTTGACACAGTCAAAAGACCCGCTGTTTACGCATTTCTTTGTTCAGAATACCGTAGCGGAAAAGCAAACTGCATATCTGCGGGGCATGGAGATTACCGATGAGGTGGCCGGTATCGACGAACGGCTTTCAAAGCTGGATCTCCTGTGGCTGGACGAACAGCGTCGCACGATTTCCACGCTGGGGAATGAAGTCATAGCACTAAATAAAGAAAAAGAGCAGAAAGGGATTCAGATTGGCCAACAAAAAGAGCGCATTCGCCAGCTGGACTATGAGGTGCTGCCGGATCATTACCAGCAGCTGACCTATGTGGAGGACTGTATTGAGGCAGAGTTTTCTCCTGAGTACCGGGAAAAAACCGGCATTCCCCGATATCAAAAAGAATTTGACCGCTTGAAGCGCGCGGATGTTGTCCACAAGAATTTCAGCAGCCGCTTGGAGCAAAGCACCAATGAGCGTGATGCCGCGCAAAAAAAGCTGTTTGAGGCGCGCAGAGGATACAATGACCAGTTCAAGCCGTGCTCCTTCCGCGTCGAGTCCATGGACAATGGGGAATACGAAGCGGAGCAAAGGCTTTTGGAGGAAAGCGAGCTGCCCCGGTACCGTGAAAAGATCATAACGGCGCGGGAGAGCGCCATGGAGCAATTCCAGAATGATTTCCTGGCAAAATTGAAATCCAGCATCGATCAAGTGCAGGATCAGGTGAGAAATCTGAATCGCGCACTGCGTCAGGCGCAGTTTGGCACAGACAGCTACCAGTTCCGCGTGGAGCGCAATCCGGATTATGATTAGCTCCTATTAGGAAAACACACTGTCAAAGGGGTATGTAGCGGGGGTTAGCCCGCTACTGCGGGTTTTGTGGTGTTGATTTCAATGTATTCTGCTATGCGTCTAAATTCATCCGCAAACTTAAATCTCACACTAATGTTTCCATTCTCATAAACCTTGATATGGTCGATCAGCTCAACGAGAAGTTCCCGGGAAAGCTGGTCGATATTTTGATGTTTTGTAAAGGCCACCAATGCGGGATGCTCACTCTTTACACCGTTTGCCAGTTCCGCCCGTTCAGCGTTCAGCCGGGCCAGAACATCCGTAAGAGCGATGGTCTGTCGTTCATAATCGGCTTTCATATCCCGGTAGTCCTGCTGGGTAATTTCCCCGTCTTTCCAGTCCTGATAAAGGGACTGCTTGTAGCGGCTGATTTTTGCCAGTTCCCGCTCTTTCGCAGCAATCAGTTCTTCCAAACGGATGGACTGGCTCTTTTTGACCGGGGCGGTGTTAATGCGGGCAATCATTTCCGAGTATGAAACAGCCAGATGGATTTGCTGTTGTACCGCAAAGAGGACAGCGGCCTCCAGACGGTTATGCTTGATTGAGTGCATTGTGCAGGCTGTCCGGGAGCGGTTCTTGTAGGTGGAGCAGGCATAGTACACATTATTGTTGTTGCCCACGCTCCGGGTAATTGCCCGCCCGCAGTCAGCACATTTCAGAAAACCGCTGAACAGGTGGACTTCCCGGCCTTTTGGAGAAGTACGGGTATCCCGCTGTAAAAGGGCCTGTACCTTATCAAAGGTTTCATAATCAATGATTGCCTCATGCGTACCAGCTACTTCCACCCATTCTTCACGGGGAACGCTTTCAACCTCGTGTACCTTATAGCTTTTTACCCGACTGCGGCCCTGTGCCAAATCCCCGGTATAGGTGGGGTTCGTCAGAATGGAGTGGATCATGCGGGCTCCCCACATAGGATCGTCATATCCTCTTGTTGAAACGGGTATGCCCTTTTGCAGTTTATAAGCCGAGGGGCTGGGTACGCCGTGTTCATTCAGATACAAAGCGATGGCCCGTTTCGATGTCCCTTTTAGGAACAAAGAGAAAATAAGTTTGACGATTTCAGCGGCATCGGGATCGATGATCAACTGGTGTTTGTCCTTTGGGTGCTTCACATATCCATAAGGAGCAAATGCGCCGATGTACTGCCCGTTGCGCCGCTTATAGTCAAATACCTGGCGAATTTTCTTTGAGGTCTGGTAGCAGTATTGATCGTTCATCACATTTGTAATCGGGACGATAATACTGGAAACGCTGTCCGGGTTGAGATAGCTGTCCACATTTTCAGCAAGACTGATGAAGCGAACGCCCATCTGAACAAACAGGTTATCAATCAGACTTCCCGCATCACTGTAATTTCTTGCAAAACGGGAAAGGTCTTTTACTACCACGCAGTTTATTTTCCCGCTCATTACATCGGAAAGGAGCCGCTGGAAATTCTCCCGGTTGGCGTCCGTTCCTGTGTGTCCATCGTCTACATATTCGGAAACACTTTCAAATTCTCCGATATGCTTCTGGTAAAAGTCATTGAGCAGATCACGCTGGTTGATGACGCTGTTGCTGTCGTCCTTTCCCTTTTTCAAGTCCTCCTTGGAAAGCCGGATATATTCGCCCAGCCGCCAGCGGCGGACGGTATAAGAGGGAGAGAAACTCTGTTGCAATCCTCTGTTTTTTGCTCGTGCCATTGTTCCTCCTTCCCTATCACATTACATCTATATTATACCTCTGCCCGGGCGGGACAACAAGGATGCCTCCGCCTCGGGACACTTTGTCTCGAAGTAGAAAGGGGCCATAACCGAAGTTACAGCCCGCTTTTTTGCCGGAGCAGAAAGTCCGTCAGCGTGTCCTGCAAGGACGGCCCGCTTTCCGCAAATTCAATTTTTACACCGATCCCGCCGATGCAAAAGCAGTATGGATTTTCTACCGCCTGCAAAAACAGAGCGATCCGCTCCTCCCGGGGGAGAGAGGTGTCAAAGGCCATGCCGCTCACATCCGGCAGGGACTCAGGAGCCACTGCGCCGATGTCAACGCTTTTCATTTGTTCCAGTTCCTTTGCCGTTAATCTCACGGTAAAACCTCCTTATCAAAAATAGGATACGCTTCCCGCATATTGTGGGGAAACGCAAGAGGGCAGCACCCAAACGATGCTGCCCTCTTGCCTCACTCCACCTTGGGACACAATGTCTCGAAGTCAGAAAAGGCTTTTTTGATAGTGGGCCTCGGCCTCCTCCAGAGAAACAAAGTCAAACAGCTCATGGAGCTCGGCCATCATACGGCGGATGTCATCACTGGAAAAGCCGCAGTTTTCCATCGCCATAATGACATAACCACGGCAGGCTCCGTTGCTCCACGGCTCGGCCATCATAGCGGACAGCGCAGGATCAAATGTCATGTTCTTTTCCTCCTCGTTCTCTTTTTCGATTTTGCTCCTTCAATGAAACAACCGGGAGCTCCTGCAATTCCTGTGGGAAACGCCCGCGATATAAGCGGTTATAATTTGCAACCAAAATCACATCGGCGTTGCCCTCTTTCAAAGTCTGGATCACAGATTGCAAGCCAGGACGATCCATTGTCCGGCCATGATACCCCACATCCAGATATATCCCCGCGATTTCTATGTTGTTTTTCTTCGCATAGTCCATGAGATATAGCTGTTGTCCCTTAATTGCATCAAGGGCAAAAGAAGTTTGAGGGCCATCTACTCGGCAATATAGCACCGCTTTCATATCGTCTGCCTCCTGCTTGAAATTTAAGGAACGCCGCTCCCATTTTCTTGTCCTGTCCAAAGACAACCATACTCAGAGCGGCGTTCCCTCGCAGATAAGAGGGCGGCCCGGAGGGACAGGCGGCCAGCCTGTCCTATGCCGGATCGTGGCCGTGGGGTGGCCCGGCCCAGTTGCGGCGTTGGTGTTGTTCGCTCGTTCTTCCAAAGAAAAAGTCACAGCGCACCCGCCGCCCGGCTCCCCGGACTATGCCCAGGGCCGCCGCTGTTTATCTGCGGAAAGAAGAATATCTCCTTTCATAAACCAAGACATTTTTTCATCATTTCCAAGTGGGGAAAATGAAAAAATCAAAAAGTTTTTTTCATGCGCTCAAGGCCACGCTTGATCGACTGGCGGACAGACTCCTCATGTACGCCCTCGGCCTCGGCAATTTCCTTGATGCTCTTTCCAAGAATGATGTGGGCATCAATCCTGCGGCCCTGGATCTCCGGCAAAGAGTTGAGTGCGTTCCACAGACGGATGAACAGCTCCATGCGCTCCAGAAGCTCCTGGGGCGTTGGCTCATGCAGGCAGGCGGAATATTCGATCCCGTCATCGCAGTCCAGAGAATACTGCGCCTTATGCCGGGAGAGCCGCCGCTGGTAGGCCATTTCGTGCCGGGCATCGGCCACAAACACTTCGGCTACCTCGTCAGAAACCTCGATAAACTGATCCTGTGTGTACCAATAATAAAAATCCTTCAGATTGATTGTAGTCATAAATAAACCTCCGTTTCGGTGTTGGGTGGATGAGTGACCGAAACGGGGCTTGGCGGGGAGCGACACTGGGGAATGACTTCGGGCCAACATGACCCGAAGCAGCCCCATAAGAACACAAAAGC
>OHYB01000268.1_pt1 | contig 29530 bp, 21 predicted proteins | sample 1580181 | NCBI WGS metagenome assembly OHYB01 (sample SAMEA3882510, study PRJEB24775) | human gut metagenome | biome: human-associated habitat; feature: intestine environment; material: feces | place: Netherlands | collected 2009/2010
TGGATACAGATGCAGTACGTATTGCTGTGATCGGACTTAAAGATTCACCAGGAGTGGCATTTAAGCTTTTTGATACCCTGGCTAAGAAAAATATCAATGTGGATATGATCCTTCAGTCTATCGGCCGTGCCGGAACCAAGGACATTTCCTTTACTGTTGATAAAAATGATCTGGACGATGCAATGGGTGTTCTGGAAGCTAACCAGGCACGCATCGCCTATTCTGAGCTTCATGCGGAGAAAAACATTGCCAAGCTTTCTATTGTAGGAGCAGGTATGATGAGCAATCCGGGTGTTGCTGCAAAAATGTTCGAAAGCCTTTACAATGAGGGTGTGAACATCAATATGATCGCAACATCTGAGATTCGTGTGACGGTTCTCATTAACGAGAAAGATGGCGTACGTGCCATGAATGCGGTACATGATGCGTTTAATCTTGCAGACTAAACAGATGTGAAATATGAGAATATGATATATCTGAAGTAAAAAATGACGGGGCGGAGGCTTGGATGAGTCTCCGCCTTCTATAACGAAGGGATACAGAATTATGAGAAAAAATCTGAAGGGTTGTAAGAAGCTGGCAGGGGAAACTCTGGCCGGCAATTTTACGGTCCCTGTGATCGGGAGTATTGCGGTTGCGGCGATGAGCGCAGTTTCAAGCTATATTTCTACAGCACTTTTTCCGGGAGATTCCCTGTATGCGATCATTGGAGGAGAGGTATTCAGCTTTGTCCTTTCTCTGGTGATCTGTATTTTTTCCGCAGGACTTTACCGGATCTATCTGAATATTTCCAGAAGGGAAGCCTACTCTTTCGGAGACCTTCTGTACTTTTTCAGCCATCAGCCGGATCATGTGATCGTGGCATCCTTTGTGCTGGCATTGATCAATCTGGTGACATCACTTCCACTGGCGTGGTTTTCTTTTACAAGCAATATGGGAAATACAACGGAGGAGCAGATGAACTGGGCAGTAACTTACATGCTGCTCACACTTCTCGGGTTCGCGCTGAACCTGCTGGCAGCTATGCCGTTCACCATGAGCTATTACATCCTGTCCGATAATTCGGACATAAAAGGAGTGCAGGCACTGAAAGCCAGTGCAAAGCTTATGAAGGGACATTACTGGGAATATATGAAAATGCTCTTAAGTTTTGTTCCGTGGATCATTTTTTCCATATTTACATTGTATCTGGCACTGATCTGGCTGGTGCCTTATATAGAAACCTGTATGGCAGTTTTCTATCGGAATATTTCCGGAGAGTTTGATGAACCTCCGGTGGATTCTTATCCCCCGGTAACTCCGATCCCGCAGTTCCACGATGAAACCGAAGCCTGATCGCCTTCCGGAGGATGTTTTCCCTTTCCGGGAGGATGCATGAAACGCAGGTGATGCCCTTTCCGGGGGGATGCTTGAGACGCAGGTACTTTCCCTTTCAGGGGGACCATTTTGGCATGGGCAGGTACGAGGGGGAAAGCACTCAAAGTTGCGAAGCCCGCTTTTCCCCCTCGAGCTCCCCCTTTCCGGGCACGCAGCTATTGTAGGCTGTAGAAATATGTGAAGCTATTGGAGGGGCGATGGATTCTATTACGTTGGCTGTGGAAGGTTGAGCCGATTTATGCTGACGTAAATATATTGGCGAAGCCTGTTCCTGAATAACAGCGATACACCACAATCCAGAGAACAAGCCCGCTACGCAGTCCACTTTCCCATTCAGCCAGAAGCAATAAACAGTGCCGAAGCAACAATCGGCTCAGCCTGTCACTGCCAGTGCAGCAGAATACATGGCCGAAGCAATAATCGGCTCAGCCTGCTACTGCCAGTGCAGCAGAATACAAGACAGAATCAATAATCGGCTTAGCCTGCTACTGCCAGTGCAGCAGAATGCAAGGCCGAATCAATAATCGGCTCAGCCTGTCACTGCCGATACAGCAGAATACAGGACTGAGCCGATACACTTACACATTCCACAACGCATCACAGCGGCGTGGCCAGGAGGGGAAGAGCGCGAGAAGGGGAGACGGCCTTCGCAACTATGAGTGCTTCCCCTTCTCGCAAATTACCCACTTTCAAAAAGTGAAAACTATAATCCAAAAAAATCAAACCATCCAATTTCCTCTCACTTCAAAAGGTGAAAACTACAATCCCAAAAAATCAAACTACCCAATTTATCTCACTTCAAAAAGTGAAAACTATAATCTAAAAAATCAAACCACACAATTTCCCCTCACTTCAAAAAGTGAAAACCATAATCCAAAAAGCAAACCACATAATTATAGATTCAAAGGAAGTCGTCCCACAACCTCCTTTGTCAACCCACCTATGAGAATCCCCGCCAGGACACCTGCTACCAGCAGTGCCGGTGCATAAACCATCAAACTCGTATTGCTCACCACGATCATGGCAACGATCAGCTGCCCGATATTATGTGTGACACCACCGGCCACACTGATACCGATCAGACTGAAGCCGGAATGTTTTTTTAAAAGATCCATCACAGTCAGGCTAAGCGCAGCGCCAGCCAGACTATACAAAATACTGAACAGATTTCCAAACATAAATCCGATCACCAGGATTCTGACAACGGACACGAGAGCCGCTTCTTTAAAGGAATATCGGTCCAGTATAAAAAGCACCGCCAGGTTTGCAAGCCCGAGCTTGATACCCGGAATCCCTGTAAATACAGGGACCAGAGACTCCACATATCCAAAAATGATCGCTACTGCGGCAAATAATCCGAGATAAGCTGTTTTTCGTTTCATAAATAAATCCTTTCATTTGTTGCAGGAATATCGTTGCAGAAATAGCACAGACAGAATACCGTCTGTCAGAGAAAACTCTACGGAGAATACGCATTACGCATATTCTCCGGAAATTTTATGTCACCGCATCAATTTTAGGCGAACTCTCCGAATCCAAATCCTCTGCAGTATTTTCCCCTTCTATCACAACCTTATTAGGAAGGCAGATGATGGAACCGCCGTGCTCGTCCACAGCATTCTGTTTTATACAGTAATGATCCGGGCAGGTTGCTTCGATCATTGTAACTTTTCCATCTTTGATCTCGCAGACATTGGTGTCTCCGATGTGGATGATCTGGTCCTGGGAAAGCGAATAGGTTCCGAATTCTTTTCCGTCAACGGTAATACGGATCGTATTATGGGAACGTTTCCCCGCAATCTGAAAACCAAGCCAGAGAACCCCCGCCAGAATCAGGATCCCGGCAATAAAAATCAATTCTTTTTTCTTCAAAACAAATCTCCATTTCTGTTACAGATTCAGAAAAATCATATCATAATCGAAATTAAAAGGCAAACATAAGTTAATGATATCTAACCATAATTCATACAGCTGTTCCCAACGGAAAGGGAGGAGTGGCGATGATTTTTCTTTTATAAAAGACATAAAACAGAAAAATTCATATTGGAAAAAGTTATAAACTACTAACAAAAGTGTAGACAAGAAAAAAAACAGGTGATATAATACCTAACTGTAAGTTAGCATCGTCTAATTTTATAAAAAAGATTAATCAAAACTAATTTATGTATATGGATAAAAACTATATAATTTATCCAAAAGACAGTTATACGCAGATTACAGGACTGGATCGAGAGCATCTGACGCAGCCATATATGTTCGCACAGTTGAGCCTGATGCAGCAATTTACGGAATTGTTATAAATACAAGGGAGAAAAGAGATGAAAAATCAGAATTTTTATATGAGAGTGATCTCCTTACTGCTGGTGATCCTGGCTGTACTTTTTTATAACAGTAGCATGAAAGCCCAGGCAAATGAAAAAGAGATCGCGGCTCTGACAGATAAGGTAGATACACTTCAGGAGCAGCAGAATGAACTTCTCAGTGCGCTGGAGACGAGTTATGTAAATCGTATGCAGAATCAGGCAGCATCTGTAGGATCAGGCAGCAGTGATGCAGATACAGCAGGCGATGACAAAACAACAGACACTTCAGACGGCAATGTATCCGATGCAGACGCAGAGGACACAGCAACCACAGATTCCGATAATGTATATAAAGATGGAACCTATACAGGAGAAGCCGAGGGATACGGCGGGACCATTCAGGTGGAGGTGACACTTACCGGTGATGAGATCACATCCATCAACGTAGTCAGCGCCCCAGGTGAGGACAGTGCATATCTTTCACAGGCAGAGAGTGTGATCGATTCCATCCTGAGTGCTCAGAGTACAGATGTGGATACCGTATCTGGAGCAACGTTCAGCTCCACAGGAATCCTAAACGCAGTGGATGCGGCACTTGGAAAGGCGGAAAACTCATGAAAAAAAGACAGCGGGAGGTAAGGCTGATGCGTGCGGGAATACAGCTGGCATTTTTTATTGCCGCCCCGTCTCTGTTTTCTACAGCCTTTGCAGGTATCAAATCGATCTTTCTTGCCATTGCGGCCGGTCAGCCGGTGGAGTGGAATTCCTTTCTGACTGTAACGGCAGTGCTTCTGATCTTTACCTGCTTTTTCGGAAGACATTTCTGCGGATATGCGTGTGCATTCGGATCTTTCGGAGATGCCGTATATGAAGGCTTTTCCTGGATCCGGATGAAATGCTTTCACAAAAAAAAGAAACCGGTTCTTTCCGAAAAAATGGTTCACGGGCTTCAGAAAGTCAAATATATCGTACTGGCACTGATCCTGCTTTCCTGCCTTACAGGTGTATACGGAAAGCTTACGGGAACCAGCCCGTGGGATGTTTTTTCCATGCTCACGGCAGGACGGCTCCCGAACAGCAAATATCTGGTGGGAATTGTGCTCCTGGTGCTGATCATTGTGGGAATGTGTACACAGGAAAGGTTTTTCTGCCAGTTTCTCTGTCCCATGGGAGCGGTTTTTGCATTAATGCCAATCCTTCCGGGTGCACTGTTTCGGAGAAACCGTGAGAAATGTCCGCCGAAATGTGGTCTCTGTAAAAAAAGATGTCCGGCTCATCTGGATATCGACGGTGACACAGGCAGATCCGGCGAATGTCTTTGCTGTCACGCATGTGCCGCAGCCTGCCCGAGAAAAAATATTCATATTGGAACAATTGAGGAAAAATGATCTATGAGATATCAGGCTCTGAAAAAGAAAACTTTTCTGGCAGCAGTTACATTTACAGGAATTGCGGTGTTGTTTCCTGTGCTGTGCATGGCTGCTTCGGAAAATGATGTACAGACATATACCGATACAGATTTTGCAATGGATACTGTGGTATCAGAAACACTCTATACCACAGGTGACGATATAAACAGTAAGCTGACAGCTGTGCTGACAGATGTGGAGACGAACCTTCTTTCCTGGACCAATGAGAAGTCCCAAATCTATAAGGTGAATGCAGACAGCGGAAAAGATACGGAGATTTCCGACGAGCTTTCCGGATACCTGAAACGTCTTCTGAAGATCGCAGAGGATTCTGACGGAGCCTTTGACCCAACCATCGGGAAGCTGATCCGCCTGTGGGATATTGGAGGGGAAAACCAGAAAATTCCGGAAGAAGCAGAAATTAAGAATGTTCTGAAGGATTCCGGATATCAGAAGATTTTTCTTGACGGAAATACGGTCCACATGGAGGAGAGCTGTTCTCTGGATCTTGGAGCAGCGGGAAAGGGTATTGGCTGTGACCTGATCCTTAAAGAACTGGAAACAAAGAAGGATGTAACAGCAGCACTTATGAATCTGGGAGGAAGCAGTGTCATGACCTACGGAAGCAAGCCGGATGGTTCTTCCTGGAATGTGGCAGTGACAGATCCCAGAGCTGAAAATGAGGATGACTATCTTGGTGTGGTTGCCTTAAATGGTACAGAATTTCTTTCCACATCTGGAGATTATGAGAAATATTTTATCGAAAATGCTGTAAGGTATCACCACATTATGGACCCGTCTACCGGCTATCCGGCAGAAAGCGGAGTGACCGGGGTAACGGTAGTCTGTGACTCAGGTCTGGAGGCAGATGCGCTTTCCACAGCATGTTTTGTGCTGGGGGTGGAAAAAGGGACACAGCTGTTGAAAGCTTACGGTGCAGACGGACTTTTTGTGGATGAAGACCATCATGTATATCTCACTGAGGGGATGAAGGAGCGGTTCAGCCTGCTTGCGGATTCCTATAGTGTGGAGGATATTGCAGAGTGAAGCTGATCTCCCGGCGATCCGGTTTATGATTGTTTGGCAGAGGGGAATGCTCATATCCGCAGTACTTGCGATAGTAAACCTGGAAAGGGTTCTATAAATATATCATATTTTTAGGAGGAATAAGCAATGCAGAAGTGGAATCTATTGAAAAAAACAGCTCCATGCATTTTAAGTCTTGCAGTGGCAGCAACAACCTTTCCGACCGCTGTAATGGCATCTGATCTTGATGCAGCCGTGGTTTCCGAGGCAGAGGCAGGAGATACGGAGGATTTTAGCACAGAGGAAACGGCAGAGGATACTGAAGCTGTAGCAGAAGAAGCTATAGAGGATGCTGCAGACATAACAGAAGAAGCAGCAGAGGATGCAGCAGTGCCAGAAGCTGCTGCAGACGAGACAGAGGATATCCAGCAGGAAGATACAGCAGAGGAAGCAGACCCGTTCTCTACAGGGGAAGAGAATTTCACAGAAGGCGATGAAGTGGCGGAAGCATTTTCCGATTCTGACCAGCTGACAGGCGAGTATCAGTACGTATATGCAGGACTTACCTGGGGTGAGTACTGGGCAGCAGAAGGCGTATATGCAGCTGGAGATACAAGCTCTTCAGAAGAGAAGGATTCACATAGTGAGTTTGATACAGGAGCTTTTGATACAGTAACAAGAGCGACTGCAAATCATGGACTTCACAGAGGAAGCTATCAGACAGAAGCTACGATCATTGCTGAAGACGGAACCAGATTCGACGTATCCTACTGGGAGGATAAAGGAAGCACACTTTATCTTACAGACGGTTCCAAGGTAAAATGGAACAGAGGCAGTATAACAACAGAAGATGGAAAAACCTATACGATGGATCATTATGAGATATATGGTCTGAAATATGTCCCGGTAGCAGTTAAGACCGCAGATTTTGCAGATTTTTGCAAAAAGTATAATGTTGTACAGGATGGAGCTGTGCTCTCCGGAGGATACAGTGAAAACAATCTCCAGTATTATAAAGGCCTTGTGGCAGACGTAAATGCACAGACAAATGGTCTGAAATATGCGGAGAAAAATGGTGACGGCTTTACATTTACAGCAAGAAAATCAGACGGAACAGCTTCCGGTATCAAGGATCAGGCGTTAAAAACAGCAACAGAGATCAAGCCGAGTGTAAAAGCAGCAAGCGGAAGCTACGGCGAATTCCTCCGTGTGGATCTCAATGGAAATTATGGTGATCTTGGTGCAAATATGCAGGCTGTACGCTGGGATTATTATGGAGATGATTCCACATATACAAAATGCCTCGCTTCTTATGGAACCAAGTTTGCCGCAGATAACTGGATGCATAAAGCAATGGGAATCCAGCTTGGACTTACAAAATCTGCACGCTGCAAGCTTCCGGGAGGAACAGACGGAACAGGATACTGGAAACTGACAGTGTATGCTCTTGGATATAATGACTATACCTACAGCTTCCAGGCAACTGCAGAGAATATCGTAAATCCTACAATGGAGCCAACTGATTTTACAAGTCTTAAAACAGAAGTGGAAGCTGCAAAGGCTCTGGCAGAGGCAGATTACACAATTGCAACCTGGAAGTCCTTTGCCGGTGAGCTTCAGGAAGCAGAAGACATTCTTACAAAAACAGATGCAAGTCAGGCTGAGGTAAATGAAGCACTTGAACATCTTCAGGGAGCAGAGAAAGAGCTTCAGAAGGTAACAGTTACACTTGATAAGACAGCAGCTGTATATACAGGAAAAACAACGACTCTTAAGGCAACAACAAATGACAGCGATGCAACAGTGACATTTGAGTCCGGCAACACAAAGGTTGCAACAGTAAGCAGCAAGGGTGTTGTTAAAGGCGTAAAAGCCGGAACAGCAGTTATCACAGCAAAGGTAGGAAATACCACAGCAACCTGCAAGGTAACAGTAAAAGCTTCTACAATCAAGTTTGCAAAGGCTTCCGTAACGATCTACAAAGGAAAAACAGCAACTGTAAAAGCAACTGCAACACCATCTGCAACTGTAAAATACACAAGCAGCAACACAAAGGTTGCAACCGTAAACAGTAAAACAGGTGTTGTAAAAGGAATCAAAGCAGGAACCATTACGATTACAGCAAAGGCAGGAGCCCTGAAGACAACCTGCAAAGTAGTTGTCAAGAATCCTGCATTCAGTCTTGTAAAATCTTCTGCAACGATCAAAAAAGGTAAAACAACAACCATCAGATCCAAAGCAACACCTGCAGGCAAGGTTACATATACAAGCAGCAATAAAAAAGTTGTAGCTGTAAACAGCAAGGGTGTTGTAAAGGGAATCAAAAAAGGTAAAGCAACGATCACAGTGAAATGCAACGGAATTACAAAGAAATTTGTGGTAACAGTTAAATAATTTCACTGTTGAACCGAATGTGAGCACAGATATCCAGAAGCCTCTGCCGCAGACATAGAGCAATGTCTGCGGCAGAGGTCTGCTGATTTCTGAAGAGCAATGTCTGACAGAGGCCGCAAGAAAAGAGGAGAGAGTAAGGAAGCATGGAAAAAGATCTGAAAGATAAAAAGCAGGAGGAAAAAAATACTCCGAAGATACCCTGGACCAAGCTGGTCCCTGCAGCTGCTGTGATTGCGGCGCTTGTGTTTTCAGGCATAAAGGCGAAGGGCTCTGATGGAGAGACAGAAGCAGTCGGGCAGGCAGAGACGACCGTAATGTCCGCTTCAGAGCTGGAAAAATATTTCGGGTATGAAAAAGAAAATACTGTTTCTGACAGCACAGCTGAGAAAAACAGTACAACAAAAAAGAAAAGCTCATCGAAAAAAAGTTCAAAAAAAACAGCAGCGAAAAAAAGCTCAGGTACAAGAACGGTTTCCGAATCTGCAAAAAGCAATGCCGGCGCCGCAGGACAGGGAACCACGCAGACACCGGTAGCAAGCGTTCCGGCAGATGGATATAAGGACGGTACGTATGAAGGAAGCGGAACCGGATTTGGCGGGACGATCCGCGTGAGAGTAACAATCAGCGGTGGAAAGATTGCGGCCATAGATATTCTGGAGGCATCTGGAGAAACTGCGTCGTATTTTGCGTCAGCTCAGGGTGTGATCAGCAGGATGATCGCCGGAAATACACCGAATGTAGATGCAGTAAGTGGAGCAACCTATTCCTCCAACGGAATCATCCAGGCAGTTCAGAATGCCCTCTCCCAGGCAGCGGCAGATGGAAACAGCCAGCAGGTCACCCCTACACCTGCAGCAACTGCTTTACCAACTCCGACATCAGCTCCGTCACCTACAAAAAAACCATCCAAAAAACCATCTCCTACAAAGGAACCGGAAGATCCGGACAGTCCGAAAAAATATCTGGATGGTAAATATACAGCTTCGGCAAAGGGCTTCAATGGAGACGTGAAAGTAATTGTGACCATCAAGGATGGAGTGATCAAAGCTCTGAAACAGGAAAATACGGACACAAAGCAGTTTTTTGAAAAAGCATGGAGCGTGCTGGAAGAACAGATCATCGGTACAGATTCTGTGGATGATATTGATGCAGTCAGCGGAGCAACCTATTCCTCCAACGGAATTCTCAACGCTGTAAAAAAAGCTCTTAAAGAAGCGATCAATCCGGAGTATGGAAAGAAACCGACACCAACTCCGACAAAGAAACCGACACCAAAGCCAACAGCCACACCGAAACCTACGGCAACGCCGAAACCAACAGCCACACCGAAGCCAACAGAGACGCCGGCAGCAACCCCGACGCCGGAGCCGGACGACCCGGATGTGACGCCGGTTCCTGAAAAACCCAATGTAACTCCAACACCAGGGACAGATGAGCCGGATGCAACACCGGAGCCAACGGAAGCACCGGAACCGGTGGGAATGTACAGAGATGGAACGTATACAGGCTCGGCTTTTGGATATGGAGGAAAAACATATCTGACAATTACGATCTCAGGAGGCCAGATCGCATCCATTGAGCAGACAAATCAGGATACACCGGAATTTTTTGATCCTGCATGGAGCACGATCTATTCTCAGATCATGGCAAACCAGTCGGCGGATGGAATCGATACTGTCAGCGGAGCCACATATTCTTCCGAAGGGATCCTGGACGCTGCACAAAAAGCCCTTGCCCAGGCAAAGAATTAACCGGGTGAACGTTGGAGCAGCTATAAACATCTGAATCTAAGCCAATAATAAGAGGTGAAAGAAACCTCTGGACTTCTTGATTTTTTTTGAAGTTCAGAGGTTTTTTGCTAGGTTTCTGAAATTGCTTCTATAAATCGATAAAAAAATAACAGGAATGTATACAGAATAATATGGAAAATATCAGAAAATATAATCGGTTTAAATAATTTGAAATGCAAATTAGCGGGAATTAACCTGAGAAATACAATAAAATTTTTATTGCACAGGGCAATGTTTTATGTTATGTTTGAATGTGTGTAATTAAAGTTGTTATTAAAATGACAAACAATGCTGAAAGGAGAACAAATATGAGCAGTAAAATTACGATCATCGGAGCAGGAAGTGTAGGAGCAACTATCGCTTATACCTTATCACAGAGGAGTATTGCATCAGAGATCGTTCTGATCGATATTAACAAAGATAAGGCTGAAGGTGAGGTTATGGATATTGAGCAGGGAACCAGTTTCCGTGAGCCGATCTCCATCGTGGCAGGAGATTACCCGGATGCTGCAGATTCTGACATTGTGATCATCACTTCCGGTATTGCCAGAAAACCGGGACAGACTCGCATCGAGCTGACACAGACCAACGTCAACATTATGAAGAGTATTACTCCGGAGATCGTAAAGGTGGCTCCCAAAGCGCTTTATATTATCGTAAGTAATCCATGTGATGTTATGACTTATGCATTTGCAAAGCTTTCCGGACTGCCGGAAAATCAGATCCTTGGTTCCGGAACCGCCCTGGATACGGCCCGTCTCCGCTGCAGACTTTCCCAGTATTACGGCGTATCTGAGAAAAATATCCACGCCTATGTATTCGGAGAGCATGGAGATACTTCCTTTGTACCGTGGTCCAGAGCCTTTGTTGCAGGTGCGACCCTTGATGAATTTGACAAGATCGTTCATGAGGATCAGAAAGATCTGCAGCCACTTGACAGAGACGAGGTTCTGGAGTATGTTCATACTTCAGGATCAACTGTGATCGCCAAGAAGGGTGCTACATTTTATGCGGTAGCCGTATCTGTATGCAGACTTTGCTCGCTTCTTCTTGCAGCATCTGATACAATAGTCAGTGTATCAACCATGCTTCACGGAGAGTACGGTGTTGAAGACGTATGTCTTAGTACCATGGCTTCTATCGGACCGGAAGGTGTAAAACGTATCGTTCGTGTTCCGCTGACCGAGGAGGAGACAGAGAAGCTTCATGCAAGCGCCAATGCTCTGAAGGACGTGATCGCACAGATTGATCTTTGATAAATGTCAGAAGCTGTGTAAAGAGGAAAAAGCAGCCTCAGGCAAATTTGAAACAACGGGAGAAAGATAAAAATGGATATTATTCAGGTAATTACCAGAGAATTGAACGTTGAGAAATGGCAGGTCGAGGCAGCGGTTAAGCTGATCGATGAAGGCTGCACCATTCCTTTTATTTCCAGATACCGTAAGGAAGCAACCGGGACACTGAACGACGAACAGCTTCGTAATCTTAATGAGAGACTTACTTATTTAAGGAATCTTGAGGATAAAAAGGCTCAGGTTCTGGGCAGCATCGAGGAACAGGGCAAGCTGACTCCGGAGCTGAAGAAACAGATCGAGGCAGCGCAGACACTCGTTGTGGTAGAGGATCTTTACCGTCCGTACCGCCCGAAGCGCCGTACACGTGCCATCATCGCCAGGGAAAAAGGTCTGGGATCTCTGGCCGACATCATCCTTCTCCAGATGACGAAGAAACCTCTTGAAGAAGAGGCAAAAGCATTTCTTTCTGAGGAAAAAGAAGTCAAAACTGTGGAAGAGGCCATCAGCGGTGCCAGAGATATCATTGCAGAACACATTTCTGATGAAGCAGATTATCGTATCAGTATCCGTAAGAGAACAATGGATAAGGGAACTATATGTTCCACCGCAAGAGATGAGAAGGAGCAGTCTGTATACGAGATGTATTATGACTTTGAGGAGCCGGTGAAAAAGCTTGCAGGTCATCGTGTCCTTGCTCTGAACCGTGGTGAGAAAGAGAAATTCCTTACTGTGAAGATCCTTGCACCTGAGGAAGAGATCATCCGTTATCTTGAAAAACAGGTGATCGTCCGCGATAATCCATACACTACACCTGTTCTGAAAGAAGCCATTGAGGACAGCTATAAACGTCTCATCGGACCGGCTATTGAGCGTGAGATCCGAAGCGCCCTTACAGAGGCAGCAGAGGACGGTGCCATCCATGTCTTTGGCAAAAATCTGGAGCAGCTTCTCATGCAGCCTCCAATTGCAGGACAGGTAGTTCTTGGCTGGGACCCTGCCTTCCGTACCGGATGCAAGCTGGCAGTGGTAGATCCTACCGGAAAGGTTCTGGATACCACAGTTATTTATCCCACAGCACCAACCAATGAGACCAAGATCCGTGCCGCAAAGGAAACCCTGAAAAAGCTTATCAGCAAATATCATGTGACACTGATCTCTGTAGGAAACGGAACGGCATCCAGAGAATCCGAGCAGATCATCGTGGAGCTTCTTAAGGAAATCCCTGAAAAGGTCCAGTATGTTATCACCAACGAGGCAGGTGCTTCTGTATATTCCGCAAGCAAGCTTGCTACGGAAGAATTCCCGAATTTCGATGTTGGACAGAGAAGCGCCGCATCCATCGCAAGACGTGTACAGGATCCGCTTGCAGAGCTTGTAAAGATTGATCCGAAATCCATCGGTGTCGGTCAGTATCAGCATGATATGAACCAGAAAAAGCTGGGAGAAGCCCTTAACGGCGTTGTGGAAGATTGTGTAAACAAGGTCGGAGTGGATCTGAATACTGCGTCTGCATCCCTTCTGGAGTATATTTCCGGAATCAGCAAGGCCATCGCAAAGAATATTGTAGCCTACCGTGAGGAAAACGGCCGTTTCCAGACAAGAAGAGAGCTTCTTAAGGTTGCCAAGCTTGGTCCGAAAGCCTTTGAGCAGTGTGCAGGTTTCACACGGATCACAGGAGGCAAAAATCCTCTGGACGCAACCAGTGTCCATCCGGAAAGCTATGACGCAGCAAAAAAACTCCTGGAAAAGCTGGGCTACACACCGGAAGATGTGGCAGAGCGTAAGCTTACCGGTATTTCCGGGAAGATCCGCGATTACGGAAAACTGGCAAAGGAGCTGGAGATCGGAGAGCCAACCTTACGTGATATCGTAAAGGAACTGGAAAAACCTGCCAGAGATCCACGTGACGAGATGCCGAAACCGATCCTCCGTACCGATGTCCTGGATATGAAGGATCTGAAAGAGGGCATGGTTCTTAAGGGAACTGTCCGCAATGTCATTGACTTCGGTGCTTTTGTGGATATCGGTGTGCATCAGGATGGCCTGGTCCATATTTCCGAGATGAGCGAGAAATTCATCAAACATCCGCTGGAAGCAGTCAGTGTGGGAGATATCGTGGATGTCCGTGTTCTTGGTGTTGATATGAAGAAAAAACGGATCAGCCTTTCCATGAAGGGAATCAGTAAATAAAGAGAAAAACTGAGTAAAGAGAAGCAGGCAAGTATATTCTGCAGCATTCTGCGGCGGATTACCGGACCGATATACAATAAAGCTATAACAGAAATACAGCAGTGGTTTATACCCTATACTTTATAGAACCGGAGAAATCAGGTTTACAGGGAAAAACCACTGCTATATTATTATATTATCAGATGCGGATTATAGGAAATGCTTATATCAGAAATAAGCTTTGAAGCTCATAGATCGATCCGCATATGTATATCGAATAATCGATCAGACAGGAGGGATTATATTTGGATAGTACTGTACAGACCGTGCAGGAGGTCGGAAATCAGGTAAGCCAGTACAGGCAGATGTTTGAAAATTATCTGCCGGACATCACGAAATTCGGAATCAAGGTTGTTCTGGCTATTGTTGCTTTCTGGGTAGGAAGCACGGTAATTAAATGGATCGTAAAGTTTGTGAGGAAATCACTGACAAAATCCAGGCTGGATACAGGAGTGGCACAGTTTATGTCCTCACTGGTCAAGATCGTACTTTACATACTCCTGATCTTTAACATATCCATAAGCTTTGGAGTAAAGGAATCATCTCTGGCAGCACTTCTCGGAACTGCAGGTGTTACTATGGGTCTTGCCCTCCAGGGCGGACTTGCCAACCTGGCAGGAGGTATGATGCTTCTTCTGTTCAAGCCTTTCCAGGTAGGGGATTACATCATCGTTAACGGACAGGACGGAAGCGAGGGAACGGTAGCCAAGGTCGAGATCTGTTATACAACGCTGTTATCCATTGATAACAAGCACATCGTGATCCCGAACGGTACTCTTTCCAATGTGACCATCACCAACGTAACAGCAAGGGATCAGCGAAGGCTGGAGATCAAAGTGGGGATCTCTTACAATGCAGATATCCAGAAGGCCAAGGATATCCTGGAAGATATCCTCACCGAGGATCCGGATACAAGAGAAGACGAAGAGATGGTGGTATTCGTAGACGAGCTGGCAGAAAGCTCTGTGATCATGGGCTTTCGTGTCTGGGTAGATACCGACCGCTACTGGGCAGCCAGATGGAGATTGAACCAGAGGATCAAGGAAGATTTTGATTATTATGGAATTGAGATTCCTTATAATCAGCTGGATGTGCATATCCATAAATAATGTGCATAAAGGAAGAAAGCTAAAGCCCTTTCACATGGCAGAGAAATTGCTGTGTGGGAGGGTTTTTTGGTGAAAGTAACTGGTTTTGGGATTATTACTGCCATTCACGATAATAGAGAATATGAAAATTATTGACAAACCAGTGTCGGGGTGCAATAATACCCCACAGAGATAGTATTTGGACTCAAAACTATACTCTGGCTGAAATCACTGGAATCTTATATAAAAATAGCTAGCCGGAACCCGGGATCGGGAACGGACGGATATATGAAAATTATAAAAGATACGAGCCTGTATCGATGATAACGAAGGCGTTACAACAGTTATGGGAATTTTGAGCAACTGTTGAAGAGCATGCTTTTCGTGTATAAAAAACAGGACTCAATATACAGGGAATCAATCAGAAGCGTTTCAGGGTCGAAGTGTACCCCGAGATGCTTTTTTATTAAATACAGAAGCGGATGCTTTTATCCACTTGAAAGTTATTCCCTGCAGGAAAGGACTTATATAAGATGACAATAGAGATGTTAAAAGGAAAGATCCACAGAGCAACCGTTGTCCAGGCGGAACTGGATTATGTAGGAAGTATCACTGTGGATGAGGAACTGCTGGAAGCTGCCGGGATACTGGAATATGAGAAGGTCCAGATCGTAGATGTGAACAACGGCAGCCGTTTCGAGACATACACCATTTGCGGAGAACGCGGAAGCGGTATGATCTGCCTGAACGGAGCAGCAGCAAGATGTGTAAGCACCGGTGACAAGATCATCATCATGGCTTACGCACAGTACGAGCAGGAAGAAGCCCGTACTCACAAGCCTGCAGTTGTATTTGTAGATGAAGAGAACAGGATCAGTAGAGTGACCAATTATGAGAAACACGGACTGCTGAAGGATATGGCCTGACGCAGATCAGGAAGATAATAAGACGAAGGTGAATTCAGAAAAGAGGCTATCTCGAATCTATAAAGAAAACCGGTTCCAGAACCGGAAAAGAGGAGAGCACAATGCAGGTAACAAAAACAGTAGAAGAAACAAGAAAACAGATCAAAGCGTGGAAAAAAGAAGGAAAAACAGTAGGCCTTGTGCCAACCATGGGATTTCTCCATGAGGGACACGCAAGCCTGATCAAAAAATGCAGAGAGCAGAATGATATCGTAGTGGTATCCGATTTCGTCAATCCTACACAGTTCGGTCCTACCGAGGACCTGGAAGCCTACCCGAGAGACTTTGAGCGTGACAGCAAACTCTGCGAAAGCCTGGGAGCAGACCTGATCTTCTGCCCGGAGCCTTCCGAGATGTATCATGATCCCCACGCATTTGTAAGTATAGATACTCTGTCAGAGACACTTTGCGGAAAAACACGTCCGATCCATTTCAAAGGTGTGTGTACCGTTGTGACCAAGCTGTTCCACATTGTGGCACCGGACAGAGCATATTTCGGACAGAAAGACGCACAGCAGCTGGCCATCATCCGCAAGATGGTGCGTGATCTGAACTTCGATATTGAGATCGTAGGCTGTCCGATCATCCGTGAGGAGGACGGACTTGCAAAATCCTCCAGAAATACATACTTAAGCCCTGAAGAGAGAAAAGCAGCTCTTTGCCTGTCAAAGGCAGTAAAAGCCGGACAGGAAGCCATTCACGCAGGAATCCCGGCAGAAGAGCTTCTCGGAAAAATGCGAGCAGTGATCGAAGCAGAGCCTCTGGCAAAGATTGATTATGTATCCATGGTAGATGCACTTACCATGCAGCCGGTGGAAAAAGCTGACCGCAGCGTTCTTGTAGCAATGGCTGTTTACATCGGAAAAACAAGACTGATCGACAACTTCAGCTACGAGGTATAATGTATGGGAAAAGTTTTAAAGAAAATCGGAATTATCAGCAGCCTTGCATCCAGATATATCGGGATCATTATCATCGCTTTTTCCTGCCTGGCTTTTTTCTGGCGTGACGGATTTTCCTGGATGACGAATTATACGTCTGTATTTCTGGGAGTGATCATGTTTGGTATGGGCCTGACCATAAAGCTGGATGACTTCCGGGCAATTTTTTCCAGACCCAAAGAAGTGGTGATTGGTGCAGTGGCTCAGTATACCATTATGCCGGTGATCGCCTGGCTTCTGTGTAAAGTGATGAATCTTCCGGCAGATCTGGCACTGGGAGTGATCCTGGTGGGATGCTGTCCGGGCGGAACAGCCAGCAATGTGATCACCTATATCGCAGGTGGCGATGTGGCGCTTTCTGTGGGAATGACCATAGTTTCCACACTGGCAGCACCGTTGATGACACCGTTTCTTGTATATGTTCTGGCAGGAGCCTGGGTGGAAGTATCCTTCTGGGCCATGGTGCTTTCTGTGGTAAAGGTAATTCTGATCCCGGTTCTCCTGGGAGTTTTTCTTCGGAGCCTTGCGGGAGAGCATGTGGATAAGGTATCCGATGTTATGCCGCTGGTGTCGGTTGTAGCTATTGTTATGATCATCGGAGGAATTGTGGCTGTAAATGCAGAGAAGATCGTAAGCTGTGGAGTTCTGGTGCTTGGAGTAGTGGCGATCCACAATTTCTGCGGTATGATGCTGGGATTTCTGGCTGCAAAAATCTTCCATATGGAGTATTCCAGAACAACTGCTATAGCTATAGAGGTAGGCATGCAGAACAGTGGCCTTGCTGTCTCACTGGCAGCAGCTAATTTTGCAGCCAATCCGCTTGCAACACTTCCGGGCGCGATCTTCAGTGTATGGCACAATATTGCGGGCTCCATTTTTGCGGGGATCCGCCGTGCAGGTGCAGAAAACCTTGCAGAGCTTGACCGGATCAGGGAAATCGACTGCTGTAATTGCGAAAAGCAATAAGCAGTGAATGCGGATTGCGGATATCCTCCTGACGGGGAACAGCAAAGCTGTGGAAGAATGTCTGTAAAGAAAGATCCCGGGGAGTTTGAGAGATAAAATGACAGATTATGTCGAAAGAAAAAGTCATAAAATGCAGAATTGTGGTTTACAAATTTTAGCCGGTATACTATAATAACCACATGGACGAACAAACGTCCCCAACATATGAAAACAGGGGGGCCCGCTGAAGCGAGCTGAGAGTAGACTGTAAATGTCTTGACCCATAACCTGATTTGGATAATGCCAACGTAGGGACATATGCACGAAGGATTCTTAAAGACACAGAAGATCAGAGAGTACAGAAGAGATCAGAAGTACAGAAGATTTTCATTAAGTACGTAAGATTAAGAGCCGGTTGCCGTGATGCGTATGCGTTGCAGCAGCCGGTTTTTTGTTGTATAAACACAAAGAATTTATGGAAGGAGATTTTTTTTACATGAGAAATTACAGTACACAGATGGAGGCAGCCCGTAAAGGCATCATCACACCTGAGCTTGAGATCGTAGCTAAGAAGGAACGCATGACAACAGAGGAACTGCTTCCGCTGGTAGCCTCCGGTAAGGTGGCAATCTGTGCAAATAAAAATCACAAATGTATCGATCCGGAGGGCGTAGGTTCCATGCTCCGCACCAAGATCAATGTAAACCTTGGTGTATCCAGAGACTGCAAGGACTACGATGTAGAGATGCAGAAAGTAATGGAAGCTGTAAACATGGGCGCCCATGCTATCATGGATCTTTCTTCCCACGGAAATACCATTCCGTTCCGACGCAAGCTGACATCCGAGTGTCCGGCAATGATCGGAACCGTTCCGGTTTATGATTCCGTTATCCACTATCAGAGAGATCTTGATACGCTGACAGCTAAAGATTTTATCGATGTAGTCAGACTCCATGCACAGGATGGTGTTGACTTTGTAACTCTTCACTGTGGAATCACAAGAAAGACCATCGATCAGATCCGTAATCACAAGAGAAAAATGAATATCGTTTCCAGAGGAGGATCTCTTGTATTTGCATGGATGTGCATGACCGGTGAGGAGAATCCGTTCTATGAATACTACGACGAGATCCTGGATATCTGCCGCGAGTATGATGTGACCATCTCCCTTGGAGATGCCTGCCGTCCGGGATGTCTGGCTGATGCAACAGACGTATGCCAGATCGAGGAGCTTGTACGTCTTGGCGAGCTGACCAAACGTGCATGGGAAAAGGACGTTCAGGTTATGGTTGAGGGACCGGGACATGTGCCGCTTGATCAGGTTGAGGCAAATATGAAAGTACAGCAGTCCATCTGTCAGGGTGCACCGTTCTATGTATTAGGACCTATCGTAACTGACGTTGCACCGGGATATGACCACATCACATCCGCGATCGGCGGAGCAGTAGCTGCTATGTCCGGAGCAGCATTCCTCTGCTATGTAACACCGGCCGAGCACCTTGCACTTCCGAATCTTGAGGATGTAAAACAGGGAATCATGGCATCTAAGATCGCAGCTCATGCAGCAGACATTGCCAAAGGTGTCCGCGGTGCCCGTGAGATCGATGACAAGATGGCAGATGCCAGAAGAAAGCTTGACTGGGAGGCACAGTGGGAATGCGCCATGGATCCGGAAACAGCAAAACGTATCTGGAACGAGCGCAAACCGGAGCATGATGATACCTGCTCCATGTGTGGTAAATTCTGCGCAGTACGAAGCATGAACAAGGCACTTGCAGGAGAGCATATCGATATTCTGTAAGAATACAGAATGCATATGAGCATGCAGCATCACAGTAGAACGTGGTGTTGGCAGTATCCAGCCAGAAAACTGGTTGATCGAATGCGGATATGGAAAGAACAGTAATGCTGAAATTGTGGAAAGTCTGATGTTCCGATAATAAAACATAAACCGCTGTGATCTAAAATGAAGATCACAGCGGTTTTTTGCAGAGTAGGGGACATTATTGCAGCTTGCGAAAAGACAGGGCCGCGTTATAATAAAAACAGAACTTACATATAAACGGTTTACATAAAAAGGAAGGAAAGGTACGAAATGAAATTTCCGAAAAAATTGATAGCATTTGGTCTGTCATTATGTATGTCTGTTGTTCCATGCGGACCGGTGGCGGCCGAAGATTTTACAGACGCACAGACGGATATGACAGACGCCATTGATACTTTTACAGATGATGGGAATTCTGAGGAATCAGAAAATACCGTAAACACAGATCAGATCACGGAAGAAGATACTACCGTGAGCACAGATCAGATTACAGAAGAAGAGTTTCCGGGATCAGATATCGGAACGGAAACGGATGAAGCTGAAAGCTCAGAGAGTGAGGAAATACAACAGGATTCTGAAGGAGAATCAACTCTGGAAGAACCTTCGGCGTTCATCAGAAAAGCAGAAGGAACAGAGGAGGCTGCGGCACCGGAAGAAATTTTTGGTGACGGAGAAAACCAGGAGCAGCAGGAAGATATATTCACAGATGATATTCCGGCAGCAGGCACTTCCGAAAAAGAAACAGATGTAGAGAGCACAGAAATATATCTGTATGCGATGAATGATACCTATAGCAGTGTGATCTCCATGCCGGATACCATGCAGACATCTTATCAGATCCAGACATCCGGCAAAAATCCGGTATATACGGTTGTTTCCGGTTATACTGCGAAAGTCAGCGAAACCGGTCTTGTTACTCCTAAAATGCAGTATGTAACCTATGTAGACAAAAACGGAAATGACGTAAAGAGCCAGTGGGAATACATGTTTGGAGAGACCCTGATCTCTGTACAGGATGGAAACAGTACCGTTTATTATAAATTCATACTCAAAGATTATGCGGAGTATTACGCAGAACAAAAAATGGATACATTCCTCAAAGAAAATATTACTGCGGAAATGTCTGATTATAAAAAGGTTGAGACGATCGCCAGATGGCTTGCCAACAACTTTAATTACAGTCAGTATCATTCCGGCTATACAGGCCTGATGCTGGATGGCGGCGGAGACTGCTGGGCCAATACCAGCGCAGTGAACTATATGTGCGAAAAACTGGGACTGACCGTGTATGCAAGGTATGCGGCAAATGATCCGGGGGCGGGAAGCGGTCACAGGAACTCCGTAGTCATCATTGACGGCGAAAGATATCTGGTTGACTGCGGATATACGGGAAATGCCCCCAGACATTATGAATTGTCCAAAATGGACTATGACTATTCTTATGAGATCCTGAATGATGGAACACTCAGGCTGTATCAGTATGAAGGGACAGATACAAATATCGTAGTTCCGGATACTATTGACGGAAGAAAAGTAACGGTTCTTGGAAACAGTACCTTCCAGTATTGCACCCAGGCTTCTGATATAGAGTCTGTTACTTTGCCGGATTCGCTTACAACCATCGAAAAGAATGCTTTTTACAACTGTGAGAAATTGAAATCTGTTACGATTCCCCCAAATGTGTCATTTATAGGGCTGGCTGCTTTTGTGGAGGGCTTGTCCGAGTCTAGTCTGACAGAAATTAAAGTAGATCCGGAAAATCCGTATTTTTCTGAAAAAGACGGAGTGGTATTCAGCAAGGATGGCACAAAATTGATCGTGTTTCCGTCCGGACGTTCCGGAGATTACCAGATTCCGGATGGAACTGTAAGCGTGGGAGACTATGCTTTTTATTACTGTGTAAATGTTTCTTCCATAACAGTCCCGGGAAGTGTCAGAAGCCTTGGAGAAGGTGCATTCGGAAACTGTTCGTCGCTTACGAAAGCTGTCCTAAACGAAGGCTTGGAAGAAATCGGTGAATATGCATTCCAGAGCAGTTCAGGGATCCGTGATATTATAATTCCCGCATCTGTAAAATCAGTTGGGAAAAATGGACTTCGTCTGTCTTCCGAGTGCAGGATAAGAGTACTGAGCACAGATACTATCTGGGCGGATGATGCGTTCAGGGATTCAGCACTGATCGCGGGAAAAAAGGATTCTACACTTCAGAAATACGCAGAGGACCGTGGCTACATGTTTGTGGAGCTGTCAGCAGACAACCGGATACCGCTTCAGAATGAATGGTTTGAACAGATCACTCCAGAATATGAATATAATGGAAAAAGCCATGAACCTGAAATAGAATCCAGTGAATCCGCACCGGAACTTGAGCAGGGCTCCGATTATGAAGTAACTTATGAAAATAACATCAATGCAGGAACTGCGACTGTAAAGATCACGGGAAAAGATATTTTCTGCGGTACAGTAGAGCGGAGTTTCAAGATTACGCCAGATGAAAATGGAATGTATGTGTGCTATTTTGCGGAAAATAATGAAACATACCTGGAAACCACCTTTAAAGGAAAAAAAGTGGAACCGGAAGTGGTAATTGACGGACTGGTACAGGGAAAAGATTATACGGTAACCTATGTTAATAATGAAAAGCCTGGTGAAGCTCGTGCAGAGCTCACGGGAATCGGCAATTATAAAGGATCGGAAACATTATATTTTACTATTTACGGAAAACTACCGGCTGCGGATCCAATAGCTGATCAGATATATACAGGAAAAGAACTCACACCTGCCATCGTAATTCCCGGATTGAAAGCCGGCGAAGATTATTATATGTACTACGAGGATAATCAGTATCCGGGTGTGGCAACGGTAACCATTTATGGTACCGGTTATTATAAAGGTACCGCAACCATTCATTTCAAGATCATAAAAAAGACAGAAAGGTTTGTCAGCAATGTTAAGCTAAACAGAACCTCTTACACTTATACGGGAAAAACCATCCGGCCATCAGTAACCGTAACTGTAAATGGAAAGAAGATCGGTGCGAGTGCTTATAAGCTGTATTACAAAAATAATAAAAATTCCGGAATTGGAACTGTGCAGGTCAGAGGGACCGGAAAATACAGTCGTATCAACAAAACGCTTACCTTTAAGATCCTGCCTCCAAAAACTCTGCTGACAGGACTGAAAAAAGCAAACAGATCCTTTACTGCAAGCTGGAAAAAAAATATACAGGCAACCGGCTATCAGATCCAGTATGCAGCAGACAGCAGATTTATAAAAGAAAGAAAAACGGTCACAGTTGGAAAACAGTCTGCGATCAGATATAAGATATCAGGACTGAAAAACAAAAAGACCTATTATGTCCGCATCCGGTCATATAAAAGAGTCGGAAAAAAGGTTCTTTACAGTAGCTGGAGTACGGTAAAGAAAATCCGGGTTTGATCATAAAGGAGTGGATCTTAGATTTATATAAATGGAGCAGAATGCTTCTATGACAGAATTAAGGCTTGTAATTATAAAAAGAGCGCGTTATAATGAACTCATAAAAAAGAAAATTTCTTCGGGGCAGGGTGTGATTCCCTACCGGCGGTATAGTCCGCGACCCGCTTTGGCGGCTGATCTGGTGAAATTCCGGAACCGACAGTAAAGTCTGGATGAGAGAAGAACGCGCAGTATTTAAAGAACGTGCTCAGTGCCCCGGGAAGAAGCTCCCGGGGCTTTTTATGTGAAGAATTTTTTTACGCATAAAGATTTCTTGTGGAAATTTTCTTTGAATATTTCTGAAGAAGGAGAGAGAGTTATGAGTGAACAGATATTACAGAGAGGAAATGCCGTGGAAAGAAGCAGAACAAGAACCATCGCGCAGGTAGCCATGCTTGGTGCTGTGGCAGGAGTATTAATGAATCTTGAGTTTCCGATCCCGTTTCTTGCACCGTCTTTTTATCAGCTTGATTTTTCCGAGGTACCGGTTATGGTAGGAACCTTCGCTATGGGACCTGTGGCAGGTATCCTGATCGAGCTTGTGAAGATTCTCGTACATCTTGTGACTAAGGGAACCATGACTGCCGGTGTTGGTGATGTTGCCAATTTCCTGTTTGGATGTGCCTATGTGGTACCGGCCGGCCTGATCTACCGTTTCCGTCACAAAAAGAGCAGAGTACATGCAGTTGCAGGTATGGCAGTGGGAACAGTTCTGACAGCGATCCTTGCATGCTTTGTCAATGCCTTTGTGCTGCTTCCGGCTTACGGTAAGGCGTTTGGAATGCCAATCGAGACCTTTATCCAGATGGGAAGCGCAGTACACAGCTCCGTAAACGGACTGCTTACCTTTGCACTGCTGATCATTGCTCCGTTTAATATCTTTAAATATGCACTGACATCTCTGATCGTATTTGTAATTTATAAGAAGATCCGTGTTGTACTGAAGGGTGACTGATCATAAGCAGCTGCCGGAGGATGAAGAAAAGATCAGAAATTGGTGGTTTCAGATAAATATCTGAGAATGTGAGAAATGCCATGTAATATATTGCCGATGGGCAGTAAATTACATGGCATTTTTTATGTCAGGCGTTTTGTTCTGCAGCTTTCATGACTCCAAGCTCACGTCTGGCAAAAACAACGGCCAGCACAAATGCAGAGGTATCTGCAATTGGTCCTGCGTACATGACGCCATCGATTCCGAAGAAGACCGGGAAGATGACGATCAGAGGCAGCAGGAAGAGCACCTGCCTTGTGAGGGACATAATCACACCAAGCCTGGCTTTTCCAATGGAGGTAAAAAAGCCGGCGGACATAGGCTGGATCCCGTTGGCAAAGGTCATCAGCATGAAGATGCGGAGATATTTTTCTGCAAAATGAAAGTACAGGTCGCTGCCGTTTCCGAAGATGCCTACGATCTGATGCGGGAAGAACTGGAAGCAGATAAAAAATATGGTTGCGATCACAGTACATAAGGTTACGGAATAGCGGTATGTCTGGCGTACACGGCTGTATTTTTCGGCGCCGTAGTTAAATCCCCAGATGGGCTGGGAGCCCTGGGAGATTCCGATGCAGATGGCCATAAATACCTGATTGACTTTGGAAATGATCCCTGCACAGGCGATCGGAATATCACTTCCGTAAGCGGAGAGTGCTCCGTAATGGCGAAGTGTATTGTTCATGACGATCTGCACTGCAGCAATGGCAACCTGATTGATACAGGATGCCATTCCCAGAGAAAAAATGGCAGACAGATTGCGTGCCTTAGGAATCAGCATGGAGTGGTCCAGGTACATTTTCCGGAGTCTGGAAAAATAAAAGATGATCAGAAGTCCGGATACGATTTGGCCGATCACGGTTGCCCAGGCTGCACCTTTGATGCCCCAGCCGAATCCAAAGATGAAAAGCGGGTCCAGGATGGTGTTGATGGCGGCACCGGCCAGGATGCAGGTCATGGAATAGGTAGGACTCCTGTCTGCTCGGATCAGGTGGTTGCCGCCTGTGCTTAAAACATAAAAGGGAAGTCCAATGGCGGTGATCCCCATGTAATCAATGGCATAGGGCATGACGTCCGGTGTTCCGCCGAAAAAATGAAGCAGTGGCTTCAGGAACAGAAGGACGATGACAGAGAGTATCGTACCGGAGATTATCAGCGCGGAGAGTCCGGTTCCTGCAATGGAGCTGGCTTTTTTTTCGTTTCCTGCGCCCATTTCCAGGTTGTAATTGGAGGCGCTGCCGATTCCCAGGAGCAGTGCAGCAGCAGTAGAGATAATGGTTACGGGAAATGCGATGTTTGTGGCGGCGTTTCCAAGCATTCCTACGCCCTGTCCGATAAAGATCTGGTCAACGATATTGTACAGAGCGCTGACCAGCATGCTGATGATGGCGGGAATGGCGAATTTGGCGATCAGGCTGCCTACAGGGGCGGTTCCCAGAGGGTTTTTGGCCTGGGCAGCATTGGTCTGGTTTTTCAATGTTTTTTCCTTCTTTCTTGTCTACAGTAGCTGTTTGGTAATGTGATAAGTGGATTTTTAATTTTATAGCAGAGTATTTATTATAGCACTATTGTGAAGTGAGTGTAAGTATAAAAAATTGACCTTTGGTTTTGGATGGGATAAAATGTTTTTAGAAAAAATTTTCGGGAAGGAGTTTTTCAGATGGGTAAGATCAACAGTGTGAAAAAACTTACAGATAATAAGTTCGTGAATCTTTATGGAGTGGATGCGACCAGTGTACATGATACGCCGGTTTCTTATTTTGTGGCCTCCAGGGCGAAGCGTGTGGAGGATATGAAGCTTTCTACAGGGGAGAATCATCCGGATGGGGTGATCATTTACAGTGTTTATGGAGAGAAGCGGGATAAGGTTGTGCTGATCCGTCAGTATCGGTATACGATCGGCGGGTATATTTATGAGTTTCCGGCGGGGCTTGTGGAGCCTGGGGAGGATTTCCATGAGGGTGCTGTGCGGGAGATGTTTGAGGAGACCGGGTTGAAGCTGGAGCCGATCAAGGTTGCGGAGGCTTTTGAGAAGCCTTATTTTACGACGATCGGGATGACGGATGAATCCTGTGCTACGGTTTATGGGTATGCCAGTGGTGAGGTTAGTAAGGCGGCTCAGGAGGATAGTGAGGAGATCGAGGTTGTGATCGCGGACCGGGATGAGGTCAGGAGGATCCTGAAGGAGGAGAGGGTTGCGATCATGTGTGCTTATATGCTGATGCATTTTCTTGAGGATGAGGAGGTGTTTGGATTTCTTGGGGAGATTTAAACGGAGGTAGTTATATGGTGGAAGGGGACGCCAGTGAGGGGCTTCTTTCCAGGCTGGGGCTTCGTCGGGGGCTGGCTTCTAAGGTGCCGGAATTCTGCTAAAAGCGCTTCAAAAAATCTCGAACTCGCGTCAGAAGCCGCTCAAACAGCGAGATTTTTTGAAGCAACGCAGATTTCCGCCACCTAAGAAGCAGCTCCCCTCCTGCAGAGTCAGCCTGGAAAGAAGCCCCTCACTGGCTGTGCGTTGGCCGTGAGACGTGTTAAATCTCGTGGGGAGTGTTGCTAGTGGGGTGGTATGACGGGAGTTGGATGAGCCGTCAGCGCTGCGCTGGACGGCTGGGAGGAAAGGCTGAGATTCCTTGGGGTATGACGGGAGTTGGATGAGCCATCGGCGCTGCACTGGATGGCTGGGAGGAAAGGCTGAGATTCCCTGTGGCTTGAAGAGGGGAATGGGTCATCGGCGCTGCGCTGGATGGATGAGAAAAACGGGGAATCTGCGGTTGCGGATTCCCCGTTTTGGTCAGAGCTCTGTGAGTTTTCCCAGGTCTTTGTTGTATTTGCAGTATTTGCCGTTTTCGGAGATAAATGGCTGGTAGGTGTCGGTACGGTTGTCTTTGACGTAGACGATTCCGGTGGCGATCATTTCTACCAGGGAGAAGCGTTTGCTTAAGCTGGAGATCCAGCGGTAGGTTTTTTCGTTGCCGGAGTCTGCCATGAGGAGGTTGTAGCCGCCTGGGCAGGCTTCCAGGGTGAAGTAGACTTTCTGGGACCCGATGGAGGTGTTGAAGACCTGGCCGGTGATGTAGGTGGAGAAGTTGGTTTCTACAAATTGGCGGAAGGTGTAGAGATCGTAGATTACACCGGTGGTCTCATCTTTGATCTTGTCGCCGCGTTCGATGCGGGCTTTCAGGAGCTTGAGGACTTCGATGGTCCAATTGATGAAGGAGATGCTGCTGTAGGTCATGCTTTCCTGAAGTTGATCGACCAGCTGTTTTGACAGGATGTTGGATTTTGATGCTTCATTAAAAAGTTCTTCGTTCATAAGGTTCCCTCCAGTGTTGGATTTTTATATGGTTTTCGCTCTTTTTTTGTATCTTTTATTATAAGTCTGAATTGTATATAAAGCAATAAAAAATGCGTAAAATACAAAGATAATTATTGAAAAATGATATATAATTAACGAGTACGTTTTGATAATATCAGTGTTTTTGGCAGCTTGTTTAAAAATGGATTGTAAACATCCAGTTAATTTGAATAAGTATAAGTAAGAGTTTTACCAAATATTGCCATTTTATTGATAAAATTTTGTTGTATATCTCCCTTGACATAAAGCCTTCCTCCGGGTGTATCATAGTGCTGTGTTAAAGGAGGTAGACTATTATGTTTGAGACATTACAGGAGAAGACGGAAGAGAAAGCAATGGTGCAGTTCCTTGAACGCTTTACAGATTATCCATTTCTGGTAAAGTTCAAGAATTCCGAGTATCACATCGGAGAGGGTGAACCTACATTTACGGTGAATTTTAAGAAAGCAATTCCTCTGGCGGATCTGATGAAGAGCACATCCCTTGCACTGGGTGAGGCGTATATGCGTGGGGATCTGGATATCGAGGGAAATCTTTATGAAGCGCTGGATCATTTTCTGGGTCAGATGGGAAAATTTTCTACCAATGAATCTGCTCTGAAAAAGATCATGTTCAGTTCAACATCAAAGAAGAACCAGGAAAAGGAAGTGACCAGCCATTATGATATTGGAAATGACTTTTATAAACTTTGGCTGGATGAGACTATGAGTTATTCCTGTGGGTATTTTATCCATGAGGATGATACGTTGTATCAGGCACAGGTAAATAAAGTTGATTATATCCTTAAAAAATTACATCTGGAAGAGGGTATGAGTCTTTTGGATATCGGCTGCGGCTGGGGCTTTCTGCTGATCGAGGCAGCTAAGAAATATAAGGTTCATGGTACCGGTATCACCTTAAGTCATGAACAGTATGCAGAATTTCAGAGACGGATCAAGGATCAGGGTCTGGAAGATTATCTTACGGTAGAGCTGATGGATTACCGTGATCTGCCGAAGAAGGAGTATCAGTTTGACCGTGTTGTCAGTGTCGGTATGCTGGAGCATGTTGGACGTGATAATTATCAGCTGTTTCTTGATTGTGTGGAAAAGGTTCTGAAGCCGGGCGGACTGTTTCTGCTTCACTTTATCAGTGCTCTGAAGGAGCATCCGGGTGACCCGTGGGTCAAGAAATATATTTTCCCAGGCGGAACTGTTCCGAGCTTACGTGAGATCCTGAACCATATGGCAGAGGACAATTTCCATACCCTGGATATCGAAAATCTCCGTCTGCATTACAATAAGACATTGCTTCACTGGGAAAAGAATTTCCGGGACAATATTGAAAAAGAAAAGACTATGTTTGACGAAGAGTTCCTGCGTATGTGGGATCTGTACCTGTCAGCATGTGCGGCAACCTTCCACAACGGAATTATCGATCTTCACCAGATTCTTATGACCAAGGGTGTGAATAATGATCTGCCGATGACACGCTGGTATTGATAAAAGCCTTTACAAACCTGCCGGAAAGGAATATCATACTTCTATAAAACTATTTATTAAAGCGTATAAGGAGCCTGTGGATTCAGCATATGAGTACAGAAATGCTGAATCCGCAGGCTTTGTTTTTTAACCGATAAACCGCGAAGGAGTTATTCGGTCATGAGCAAGTAGCGAAGCGTATTGCGAATATTCGCTTGACTATTCCGTTTACCGATAATTATGGAATGTGCATAAAAACAAAGCTGCAAACTTGTTCAATAAGCAGAATCATAGAAAACTATCTTGACAGATCAGGAGAAAAGAATAATAATGTAATTACTTTAATAAAATAATTAATAAAAGATGATATACAATAGAAAGAAATTAAAGGAGGAGAATAAGATGCTTCAGCAGGTAATGACAAATCCAGGAGAGATTATTTTCAGAGAGGTTCCAGTTCCGGAAGTGGGAGATGACCAGGTTCTGGTTAAGATCATGAACATTGGTATCTGCGGATCAGATATCCACGTATATCACGGTAAGCATCCTTTTACAAAATATCCGGTAACACAGGGACACGAAGTATCCGGTGAGATCACGGGACTTGGAAAGAATGTGACAGGTTTTAAGGTTGGCCAGAAAGTAACCATCGAGCCT
>OHYB01000304.1_pt1 | contig 27111 bp, 19 predicted proteins | sample 1580181 | NCBI WGS metagenome assembly OHYB01 (sample SAMEA3882510, study PRJEB24775) | human gut metagenome | biome: human-associated habitat; feature: intestine environment; material: feces | place: Netherlands | collected 2009/2010
GTAGAAGCGAGAAGAGAGTTTTAAGAAGAACAGGAGGTAGAAATGGCCAGAGTAATAGGAGTTCGTTTTAGAGATAATGGTAAAATATATTATTTTGCCTCAGAGCAGTTTGAGGTAGAAGTTGGACAGAATGTTATCGTGGAGACTGCGCGTGGAGTAGAATACGGCAGAGTTGTTTTAGGAAATCGTGAGATTCATGATGAGAAGATTATTGCAACTTTAAAGCCAGTTATCCGAATCGCAACACCAGAAGACGATAAGATTCAGGAAAATAATAAAGAAAAGAGCAAAGAAGCTTATAAAATCTGTATTGAGAAGATAAAAAAACATAAGCTTGCAATGAAGCTCATTGATTGTGAGTATACATTTGATAATAATAAAGTATTATTTTACTTTACGGCAGATGGACGAGTTGATTTTCGTGAACTTGTAAAGGATCTGGCAGCAGTGTTCAGGACAAGAATTGAATTACGACAGATCGGCGTCAGAGATGAAGCCAAGATGCTTGGTGGTATGGGAATCTGTGGAAGAAAATTATGCTGTAATACATTTTTATCTGAGTTTGCACCTGTTTCTATCAAGATGGCCAAAGAGCAGAATCTGTCACTGAATCCGACAAAGATTTCAGGAGTCTGCGGAAGATTGATGTGCTGTCTTAAGAATGAACAGGAAACATATGAGTATTTAAACAGTAAGCTTCCAAATGTTGGTGAGAAATTAAAGACAAAAGATGGCGTAGTTGGAGAAGTTCAGAGAGTAGATGTACTTCGACAGAAGGTAAAACTGATCGTGGAAGATGAGAATGGAGATAAAGAAATCCAGGAATATAAGATTGATGATCTTCTGATGAGAAAGAAAAAGCCACAAGGATGTCAGGGGTGCAGCAAAGGATGCAATAATAAGAATCAAGGATGTAATAAAGGACATGGAAAGAGAAAGAATTGATGATCTTGGGATCAATGGTTATCAGATCATCCAGAAAGAACAGGGATTTTGTTTTGGAATGGATGCGGTTCTTTTATCAGATTTTGCACAAGTTAAGAATGGTGGGAGAGTTCTAGACCTCGGTACGGGGACTGGAATCCTCCCAATTTTGATGGAGGCAAAGACGAAGGCCGTTCATCTTACAGGGCTTGAAATACAGCCAGAGATGGCGGAGATGGCGGCAAGAAGTGTCAAATTAAATCATTTAGAAGATAAGATAGAGATCGTAGAGGGTGATATCAAAGAGGCTTCTGCGATTTTTTCGCATGATAGTTTTGACACGATCACATCAAATCCACCATATATGATCGGACAGCATGGACTTAAGAATCCGTCGGAGACGAAAGCAATCGCAAGACATGAGATACTTTGTACATTTGCGGATATCACGGCAGCAGCTAAAAAGCTTTTAAAGAATAAAGGAAAGCTGTTTCTGGTACACAGAACATTCAGATTGTCAGAGATTTTATGCCAGCTGTCTAAGGATGGATTAGAGCCAAAAAGAATCCGTTTTGTGCATCCATACATTGATAAAGAACCGAATATATTTTTATTAGAAGCAGTAAAAGGCGGAAAGTCAAGAATGACAGTTGAGCCTCCATTGATCGTTTATCAAAAAGAAGGAAAATACACAGAAGAAATTTATAAGATTTATGGAATGAATCCGGAGGAATAAGCATGAGTGGAACATTATATTTGTGTGCGACACCGATTGGTAATCTGGAAGACATTACTTTTCGTGTGATAAACACATTAAAAGAAGTTGATCTGATCGCAGCGGAAGACACAAGGCACAGTATCAAATTATTAAATCATTTTGAAATTAAGACAAAGATGACAAGTTATCATGAGTATAATCGTGTGGAGAAAGCAAAAGTTCTTGTAAAGCAGTTGCAGGAAGGAAAAGATATCGCACTCATTACAGATGCTGGGACACCGGGAATTTCAGATCCAGGAGAAGAATTGGTAAGACAGTGCCATGAAGCAGGAATCACAGTTACTGCATTACCGGGAGCATGTGCGTTGATCAATGCACTGATCATCTCTGGGCAGCCAACAAGAAGATTTTGTTTTGAAGCATTTCTTCCATCAGATAAAAAAGAAAGAAAACAGATTCTTGATTCTCTGGAAAATGAGACAAGATCTATTATCATTTATGAAGCACCACATCGTTTAGTAAGGACTTTGGAAGAACTACATGAAGTGCTCGGAGACAGATCCATGACATTATGCAGAGAACTCACAAAGAAGCATGAGAGCGTTTTTAAATCAACACTTGGGGAAATCCTTGCCTATCATAGAGAAAATCCGCCAAAAGGCGAATGTGTGATGATCATAGAAGGAAAATCATTTCAAGAATTAAAAGAACAGAGTCAGGAAGAATTTCTAAAGATTCCATTGTCAGAGCATATGAACCGTTATATGGATCAGGGATATTCAAAGAAAGAAGCGATGAAACTGGTAGCCAAAGATCGAGGTGTTGGTAAGAGAGAGATTTATCAGCAGTTGTTGGAAGAGGAATAAAAATATATCAACAAAAAAGGTATGGGAAAATAATATCAATTCCCATACCTTTTGTTTGTCTTTATTGAAATGATCCAAAAAATTACGCTTCAGTAATTTCGAATCCAGCAAGTTTAGCTAATTCAATGATAGATTTTCTTGAGACTTTCTTTCCTTTGTAGTCAATCAGATCATCCATATCTTCTCCAGTAAAAATATCTGCAGGATTATATTTCTTTAAAATAATTTTATCGTCATCTACAAATATTTCAAGAGGATCGCGTTCGTTCACATCAAAGTTACGACGTAATTCGATCGGTAAAGTAATTCTTCCAAGTTCGTCAAGCCTTCTTACAATGCCTGTACTTTTCATGTGTAAACCTCCTTAATGTCTTACAATCATTTTATATCTTAAACCATAGCATACCAAAATCTGGTTGTCAATTCATTTGTTTACTTATAAACTAGAGAATAAATAAGTATAATTAACAGATTTCAGCACCTGCTGGCATATCTTTATCTGGTGTTACAAGAGCTAATTCACCCTTATCATTTTCAGCACAAAGTAACATTCCTTCAGAGAGAACTCCTGCTAATTTGGCTGGTTTTAAGTTCACAAGTACCATAACTTTCTTACCGACCATATCTTCTGGTTTATAATAAGCTTTGATACCAGAAACAATCTGTTTTACCTGGCTGCCAATCTTCACCTGAGAGCACAGCAGTTTTCTTGATTTTTTCACTTCTTCGCAGGCGATGATCTCACCAACCTGGAACTGCATTTTTCCGAAATCATCGAAGCTGATCTCTTCTTTTGCATCGATATCAACCACCGGCTCTTCCGGTACTTCCGGTTTGGCCTGTGCAACTTTCATGGCTTCTACTTTTTCCAGAATTTCTTTCAGATCCAGACGCTGGAACAGGATCTCCGGTTTGTCTGTTACTTTATTTCCTGACGGATACAGACCGAACTGATCCAGTTCTTCGTAAGATCTCTTTTCTCCGTTTAACTGAGCCAGGATCTTTTCTGTGGTTTCCGGCATGAAGGATTCCAGCAGAGAAGCACCGATGGTGATACTTTCTACCAGGTTGTACAGAACTTCTGCCAGACGGTCTTTCTTCGCTTCGTCTTTTGCCAGTGCCCATGGCATGGTCTCGTCAATGTATTTGTTGCAGCGTTTGAACAGACCAAAGATTTCGGTCATCGCATCTGCCACACGCAGCTCTTCCATCTTTGCAGCAACTTTTGCTTTTGTTGCGGTAACGACTGCTTTCAGATCATCATCCACCTCTTCTGCTGCGCCGGTCTTTGTCACAACGCCGCCGAAGTATTTGTTGCTCATGGAGATGGTACGGTTTACCAGGTTTCCAAGAGTATTGGCAAGGTCGGAATTCATACGCTCAACCAGCAGCTCCCAGGTAATGACACCGTCGTTCTCAAACGGCATCTCGTGCAGAACGAAGTAGCGGACAGCGTCTACGCCGAACAGGTCTACCAGATCGTCTGCGTAGATCACGTTTCCTTTGGATTTACTCATCTTGCCGTCGCCCTGCAGCAGCCACGGATGACCAAATACCTGTTTCGGAAGCGGCAGATCGAGTGCCATCAGGAAAATCGGCCAGTAAATGGTATGGAAACGGATGATATCTTTTCCGATCAGATGCAGGTCTGCCGGCCACAGCTTGTTGAACTGCTCGGAGCTGTTTCCGTCACAGTCATAACCGATTCCGGTGATGTAGTTGGTCAGTGCGTCCAGCCATACGTAGGTAACGTGCTTCGGATCGAAGGATACCGGGATTCCCCAGGTGAAGGAGGTTCTGGATACACAGAGATCCTGCAGTCCCGGAAGAAGGAAGTTGTTCATCATCTCGTTCTTTCTGGAAACCGGCTGGATGAACTCCGGATGGGTGTTGATATAATCGATCAGTCTCGGTGCATATTTGCTCATTTTGAAAAAATATGCCTCTTCTTTTGCCGGGGTAACCGGGCGTCCGCAGTCCGGGCATTTTCCGTCTACAAGCTGGGACTCGGTGAAGAAGGATTCACACGGTGTACAGTAAAGACCTTCGTAATATCCTTTGTAGATATCTCCCTGATCGTACAGTTTTTTGAAGATTTTCTGTACCTGTGCCTCGTGATCGGCGTCGGTGGTACGGATGAATTTGTCGTAGGACGTATTCATCAGATCCCAGATTCTCTTGATCTCGGTGGATACGTTGTCTACGAATTCTTTTGGCGTGATACCTGCCTCTTCTGCTTTCAGCTCGATCTTCTGGCCATGCTCATCGGTTCCGGTCTGGAAGAATACATCGTAGCCCTGCTGACGTTTGAAGCGGGCGATGCTGTCCGCGAGTACGATCTCGTAGGTGTTTCCAATGTGCGGCTTGCCGGATGTGTAGGCAATCGCCGTGGTGATATAATATTTCGGTCTGATTTTTTCCATTGCTTTCATTTCTCCTTTCAAATAAAAAAACTGCCTTATTCCGCTCTCTTGTAGTCGGAAGAAGACAGGTTTGTTTACCCGTGATACCACTTCTTTTCGTCCCTGCCTCACAGCAGAAACCTCTGCAGGTACATGTGCTATACCTCTCCGCTGTAACAGGCGGAACCTGTCGCAGCCTTACCGTTTCAGATTGTTGTTTTCACGGTTCGGTGCGCCTCTCGGAAGCCATGTTCGATCTGCCGCTCCTCCTCCCCTCTCAGCCTGCAAAACCGGAATAGTTTTCGGGGGTGTTCTCTGTAAATTCGCACATGCAGATGTACTCTCTTCGTCACTGTGTTTTGTTTTTATGCACTGGTTTTATGCTAACACATTTACATCAATTTGTAAACCGCAAAAAAGCCCGCCGTACGGGGATTTTTTCATATTCTCCCCATTCGGCGGACCTTTCATTCATCGTAACAATTATCTGTGGTTTGCTTTGATCACAGACATTGCTGCTTCATCTGCTACAACTGTCAGATCGTTGTGAAGCTGCAGGATGGAAGCCGGAACCTGCGGAGTAACCGGTCCGTACAGAACCTTGTCGAGGATCTCTGCTTTTCCTTCGCCGCTGACGATCAGCAGAACTTTTCTTGCCTGCATGATGTTCTTGATTCCCATGGTGTATGCCTGGGTCGGAACATCCTCTACTTTTTCAAAGAAACGTTTATTTGCCTGAATGGTGCTCTCGGTCAGGTCAACGCAGTGTGTCTCTTTCTCGAATGCTGCGCCCGGCTCGTTGAATCCGATGTGGCCGTTGTTTCCAAGTCCAAGAAGCTGCAGGTCAATGCCGCCGACGCTGCGGATGATTTCGTTGTATGCTGCACATGCTTTTTCGCTGTCCGGCTCCAGTCCGTTCGGAACGAAGGTACGCTCTTTGTTGATGTTGACATGATTGAACAGGTTGGTGTTCATGAAGTAACGATAGCTCTGATCATTCTCCGGAGAGAGTCCTTTGTACTCGTCCAGGTTTACGCTGGTGACATTTGCGAAATCAAGGTCACCTTTGTTGTACCACTCAACGAGCTGTTTGTAAGCGCCGACCGGGGTAGATCCGGTTGCAAGGCCGAGCACTGCATGCGGTTTCATGATCACCTGCGCGGAAATGATGTTTGCTGCTTTTCTGCTCATATCATTGTAATCTTTTGCTTCAATTAATAACATTTGTTTTTCCTCCAAATTTCTTCTATATAATAAATTACATAATAACCTGTTTCAGGTTCAGTTCGTCGTCCACCAGAAGTACATGCGCTTTTTTGCCCGGTGCAATGGATCCTACTTCATCGTAGATACCGATGCTCTGTGCCGGATTTCTTGTTGCCGCAAAAATGGCATCTGCCAGCGGAATATCAAACGAAACTGCTTTTCTCATGCAGTCGTACAGGTTCGTAGCGGAACCCGCGATGGTCTCACCGTCGGTCAGGGTTGCTTTTCCGTCTTTCATCCAGACAGCCTGTCCCCCGAGGGAATACGTTCCGTTCGGCATTCCCGTTGCCATCATGGAATCGCTGATGAGAACCATGCGCTCACTTCCCATCATGGAGAAGGTCGCGCGGACAACCGCACCGTGAATGTGATAGCCGTCACAGATCAGCTCCATGCGGCACTCCGGATCGTCGAATGCGGCGCCGATGACACCAGGGTTACGGTGTGCGAACGGCGGCATGGCGTTGTACAGATGGGTGACATGGTGTGCTCCTGCTTTCATGGCAGCCAGCGCGGTGTCATAATCTGCTGTTGTATGGCCGATGGAAACCATGACTTCATCGGAAACCTCTTTGATAAATTCCAGTGATCCAGGCATATTCGGGGCCAGGGTTACGAGACGGATTTTTCCGCCGCTCGCCGCATTGCATGCGCGGAAGAACTCAGCGTTCGGAGTCACGATGTTCTCCTCTGCCTGTGCGCCTTTTTTGATCGGATCGATGAACGGTCCTTCCATGTTGACGCCGGCGATCACTTCTGCTTCCGGCTCATCTTTGATTGCTTCGATGGTTCCGAAGATTTTCAGCAGATCGTCTTTTGGCAGTGTCATGGATGTCGGGCAGTAAGAGGTAATGCCGTGCGCTTTCTCGTAGCGCAGGATCTCTTTTAAACCTTCCACGTCTCCGTCTGAAAAATCATGTCCGGCAGCGCCGTGGCTGTGTACGTCAACCAGTCCCGGCAGAACCATCATGCCTTTCGCATCGATCACTTCCTGATCGATAACTTCTTCTTTTGTGGAAACGAAACGTTTTCCTTCTATATAAAGATCTTTTTCCGCAAACGTTCCGTCTTCCTGAAATACACGTCCGTTTTTGATAATCATTGTCTTGCCTTCTTTCTTTGATCTGTTCTGATTATAATTTATGTTGATTTTATTTTCAACTATTTTTATATTTTAGAAATTACTTTCACGTCATTAAAGTTCTTTCCATTTTTCCGCCCGCTTTCCCGTGCAATTCACACACAATTGAAAGTTGATTCACCACTCTGCCTGTGATACAATAAAGCAAGAACTGATCTGAATTTTTTTCAGATATTTACAGATACCAGGAGGACTTACGTTCCATGGAACACTTTGAAAAATCAATTATTCCTGTCATTGAGTCTGTCTATCCCTCGTTCACTCCCCTGGAACGGACGGTAGCAGATTTTTTTATTCATAATACCGACGAGTCGGATCTGTCCGCGCGCCACGTTTCGGAACTGCTCTATGTTTCGGAGGCTTCGCTCTCCCGCTTTGCGAAAAAATGCGGCTACACGGGCTACCGCGAATTTGTCTACCGTTACCAGGAAGGTCTGAACGCCGCACTGCCCGGTACGGACGATCACATCAAACAGGTGCTGAATACGTATCAGGAGCTGCTGAATAAAAGCTACTCGCTCGCCGACCGCGCGCAGATTGACCGCATCTGCCATATTCTCACTTCGAAGCGTCGGGTGTATGTCTACGGTCTTGGAAGCTCCGGACTTTCCGCCCAGGAAATGAAGCTGCGTTTTATGCTTGCGGGCGTGGATATTGAAGCAATTACCGACATTCACATCATGAAAATGAATGCCGTTCTGCTCAATGAGAGCTGCGCTGCAATCGGCATTACCGTCAGCGGACAGACACCGGAGGTGCTGCGTGCGCTCGGAGCCGCAAAGGAAAAGGGAGCCTCTACCATTCTCTTTACTTCCCGCAGCTCCAGCGATTACGATGCCTTCTGCGATGAAGTCCTGCTGCTTGCGGTCAAAGAGCATCTGAAAAACGGCGGCGCAATCTCTCCGCAGTTCCCGATTCTCGTTATGATCGACGTTCTGTACTCGCATTTTCTCACGACCGACAGCGAGCGCAAGGAGGCTTTATATGAATACGCCGTCACCAAACTCCATGAAACGTGATCCCGGCCGCGGCAGCGCGTATCTTTCTTTTCTGAGGAAACGCTGCCGCGATTTCTTTTTCTTCTGCCTGCTCCTCGGCGTTTACGTCGCCTTCATCACCCTCACAGGCATCGGCTGTCCGATCCGTTTTTTCACAGGCATTTCCTGCCCGGGCTGCGGAATGAGCCGCGCGGTACTGTTAATGCTCTCCGGTCATTTTCAGGCGGCGTTTCGGATGCATCCGCTTGTCTATGCCGTGCTGCCCGCAGGTGTCTGGCTCTTCTTCGGGCCGGAACAGACGGCGGGACTTCGGCGTTTTAAAAAGGGGATCATTACGGTGCTTGTCGTACTGCTTCTCGCCGTTTATGCCTGGCGCATTTATTACCACGACCCGCTCCTTTCTATTGACCCCTCTCTCGGGCGCGTGCTACAATGGTTCTATCTTAATTAAAGGGGGTATTTACAAATGAATGTAAAAGACAACCGCAGTTTCTGGGTCTATCTTCTGCTTTCGATTGTCACCTGCGGACTCTACTCGATCTACTTCTGGTATGTTTATGTGGAAGACCTGAACACCATCTTTTACGGTGACGGCGAAGACAGCCCGAACTACATTATTGTGCTGCTTCTGTCCTGGGTTACCTGTGGAATTTACGGCGTTTACTGGCGTTACAAACAGGCGAACCGCATGTACCGCGAATCCTACGACCGCTACGGTGTGATGATTGAGGAAAATGGTTCTGCCATTCTTCTGTGGACGCTGCTCGGCTACCTGACCGGCGGCATCGGCCAGCTCGTTGCCGACTATTTCATGACCCAGAACCTGAATAAGACGGCACTCGTTTATAATTCACGTGCATATTAAGCAGGGGAGGCGTTTTTTATGGCAACATCTATGGTAAAGGGAAATCCGGTAAAGCTGATGCTCTCGTTTGCCTTTCCGCTTCTCATCGGAAATCTGCTGCAGCAGACGTATAACATCATTGATGCGGCGATTGTCGGCCAGGCACTTGGCCCGGAGGCACTCGCCAGCGTCGGTGCAAGCAGCAGTGTACAGTTTCTGGTGCTCGGCTTCTGTATGGGAAGCTGCACGGGATTCAGTGTCCCGGTTGCCAAGTATTTCGGCGCCGGAAAGCTTGATAAAATGCGCGATTATATTTTTAATGGTGCTGCACTTGCTGTCCTGATTGCGGCCATTCTGACCACACTCTGCAGTTTACTCTGTGCACCAATTCTGCACCTGCTGTCGGTTCCGTCCGATATCTTCGCGGATGCCTACGCATATCAGCTTGTGATTTTCCTCGGGATTCCGTTTTCGATTCTGTACAATTATCTTTCCAGCATCCTGCGTGCCGTCGGGGACAGCCGCACGCCGTTTCTGTTTCTGGCATTTTCGGCAATCCTGAATATTTTCCTCGATCTGTTCTGTATTATCATTCTGCATCTGGGATGCGCAGGAGCGGCGATTGCGACGATTTCCGCCCAGGCGATCAGCGGACTCTTATGTCTGTTTTTTATTTCCCGTAGGGTAAAGCTCCTGCTTCCGACAAAAGAAAACCGCACTCTGCGAAAGGATGCCGCGCAGGAACTCCTCGCAATGGGCATTCCGACGGGACTGCAGTTTTCGATCACAGCGATCGGCAGTATGGTAATGCAGTCAGCGAATAATGGACTTGGCAGTGTTTATGTTTCGGCGTTCACAGCTGCTATGAAAATCAAACAGTTTATGATGTGCCCGTTTGATGCGATCAGCACCGCGGCTTCCGTCTTCTGCAGTCAGAATCTCGGAGCCGGCCAGGCAAAGCGAATCCATCAGGGACTCCGCCAGGGTGTGCTTGTCGGTGTCGGCTATGGTGCGTTTGCAGGTGTCATCATGATTCTGTTCGGACGGCCGCTGACAAAGCTCTTTATTGTCAGCTCTGCTTTTGAAGCAATCAACGCTTCGGCAAAATATCTGCGCTGCCTCGGATTTTTCTACTGGATGCTTGGTATTTTGAATGTCTGCCGTATGGTAACGCAGGGACTTGGCTACTCGGGAAGAGCCGTTTTCTCCGGCGTAATGGAGATGCTGGCACGAACGATTGTCTGCCTGGGATTTGTCGGTGCGTTTGGCTTCACCGCAATCTGCTTTGCGGACCAGGCTGCATGGCTCGCCGCCTGCTGCTATATCGCACCGACATGTCTGTACTGCGTGAGGAAATCCACGAAGATGATTGCGGATCGCGGTGCGAAATAATAACGTTATTTTCTGTCTTACAGCGGCTTCCAGATACTTCTCAGGTTATCGCGGCAATCACCAGAAACTTGTTCCATCACAGATTTTGGTTCATTGCCCGCAAAACAAGAAAAAAGATACTGTTCTGCATGGAATCATCTTCCCCGCAGAACAGTATCTTTTTTCTTGTTTTTTCAGCGTTACCGCTCGATTCCATCTCTTGCCGCAAGACCCTTGTCAAACGGATGCTTGATTTTTTTCAGCTCCGAAACATAGTCCGCCCGCTCAATCAGCGCCTCCGATGGTCCCTGCCCTGTCAGAATCACTTCCAGCTTCTCCGGCTTGTGATCCAGAAAATCCAGAAGGAGCTGCTCATCAAACAGTTTGCTTCCAATCGTATAAACCAGCTCGTCCAGAAACAGTACATCGTATTCTTCCCGAACTGCTTTTTCTGTCACTTTCTGAAACTGCTCTTCATAATACCGTTTCTGCTCTGCCTTCTCCTCCGGTGTCATCAGAAACGAAAACTTTATCTTGTCCTGCCCCGGCACAAACGTCACATTCGGCGACAGTAAGAGCACCTTCCGCTCGCTCGTGCTGTTATCTTTCATAAACTGATAAATCAAAACACGGTATCCATACCCTGCCGCACGCGTGCAGAGTCCCATACCACAAGTCGTCTTTCCTTTTCCATCCCCACAGTAGATGTGGACACAGCCTGTCTGTTTTTCCATGGTGAAAACCTCGCTTTTTCTTTCTATGTTCATTTGTAAACAACAGGTAATTCGAAACAAGTTCGCAATCCCAAGTAAAAATTGTAAACAACGGAAAAAGGAGGGCAGATTTTATTCCGCCCCCCAAAAAGGTTTCCTGATTATTTACCAAAATATCTGGCCAGCAGTCCGGCAAATGCTTTTCCGTGTCTAGCTTCGTCTCTTGCCATCTCATGCACGGTGTCATGGATTGCATCGAGATTCAGGGCTTTGGCACGTTTTGCAAGATCTGTTTTGCCAGCGGTTGCTCCGTTCTCTGCCTCTACACGCATCTGCAGATTTTTCTTGGTGCTGTCGGTTACGACTTCGCCGAGAAGCTCTGCGAATTTTGCTGCGTGCTCTGCTTCTTCGTAAGCTGCTTTTTCATAGTACAGACCTACTTCCGGATATCCCTCGCGGAATGCTACTCTGGACATTGCCAGGTACATACCAACCTCAGAGCACTCGCCCTCGAAATTGGCTCTCAGGTCTTTTTTGATATCTTCCGGAACATCGGATGCTACGCCAACTACATGCTCTGCTGCCCAGGTCAGATCCTCGCCCTGCTCGATAAATTTCTCTTTCGGTGCTTTACAGATCGGACAGACTTCCGGTGCTTCTGCTCCTTCATAAACATATCCACATACGCTGCATACAAATTTTTTCATAGTCTTTCTTTCCTTTCTTTTTGTTGTGTATTTAATTTTATCATTTCCAATTTTGTGGTTTATAACAGTTTTTTATTTTTGATATTAGTAACTGTTACTGATATTACTTTAACATAAGCTTCCCTTTTTGTCAATGCCTATTTTTAATTTTTTCTTTCTTCCTGGGGATGCTATACGTTCCCCGGGTGATTTTTGCAGTTCTCGCAGATGCCGTAAAAATTCACAGAGTAATCTTCGATCGTACCTCTGAAATTTTCCGCTGCTACGTTCTTGATTTCGCTGATGTCACGCATTGTAAGGTCTGTCACGCAGTGACATTTTCTGCAAATGAAATGGTGATGCGTGGAAGTATCTCCATCGAACCGGTCCGGGCCATCTCCTGTTGTAAGACGCTTGATCTCTCCTAATTCAGAAAGAAGAGACAGGTTCCGGTATACTGTGCCAAGACTGATATTGGGAAATTCTTTCCGTACATCGGTATAGAGCATATCTGCGGTCGGGTGATCCTTTCGCCCCTGAAGGCAGACTTTGATGCTTTCTCTTTGTCTGCTATACTTGAGTGTTGACATAGTTTTTTTCCTTTCGTATCTTTCGATAACAGTAATTGTTATTATATTTATACTATAAGGCTGCTTCTCGCAAAAGTCAAGAAAAAGATCACTACCCTGTCTACACAGATTTCCGTCTGTCCCAAGATCAAAAATTCCTCAAAAACGAGGAGTGCCCAGGAACCTCTCGGCGCCTGGGCTATTATTATGAAAAAATCTTAATTGTGTAGTGATTGCATACACGCTGTTCCTTTGGAACTGAGATAACTATACCAATTAATTATGAACAGATTATGAACGTGCAGTGAATCTTCTGTGAATCTGTACATTTTTTAGAATTATTTTATACTTTCTTTGTGTATTTATCACATATTTTATTTCTAATTCTGTCCCTTACTCTCTACTCTGTCTAGAAATCGTTTTTCTCCGTTAATTTTTCTATTCGTATTGCCCATCCCCGATTTTCCCTGTCATTTCTCTCTCATTTATGTTAAGATTGATGTACAGCCAATGCGGCAGAATGGAGGATTTTTTATGAGTACCGGAAATCAGGAATATATACGAGACATGAACCGCGCCCTGGTTCTCGAGGCAATCGCCAACCATCCGCCGCTTTCCCGCGCAGATCTGGCGAAAATGCTGCATCTGACAAAAGCAACCGTATCCACCATCGTCCAGGAACTGCTCGACCGCCAGCTCGTCATAGAACTCGGCAGCGCCGAAAAAACTTCCATGGGTCGAAAACCGATTCTGCTTACTTTTAATAATCGCTGCGGTTCCATCATCGCCGTCGATCTCGGCGTAAAAAAGATCACCATTCTCACCGGAGATCTGAAGGGAAAATCATGTACTGTAAAAGAATACCCGATTGATCCATCCCTCTCCCTGGAGGAATACCTGATTTCCCTCCTCCACAAAACCAAATCCGACCTCCCCAAGACCCCGTGCGGCCTCGTCGGAATCTCCATCGGAATCTACGGCGTCGTCTGCGACGACCTCGTTTTATTCACACCCTACTACGATCTAAAACACTCCAACCTGAAAAACTACCTCGAAGAAGAATTTCAGGTCCCTGTCATCGTAGAAAATGAAGCCAACCTCTCCGTCATCGGCGAAGCCGCCTGCGCAGAGCACTTTAAAAATATGATCTTCCTGAACATCCACGAAGGCGTCGGCATGGGAATCCTCATTGACGGCGAACTCTACACCGGCCAGAACGGCTACGCCGGCGAATTCGGCCACACCATCCTCTTCCCCGATGGCCGGCCCTGCCCCTGCGGCAACCACGGCTGCCTCGAACAGTACATCTCCGAAGCCTCCGTCCTGAACGATTTTGCCGCCGCCGAAGGCTTAGAAAACGTCTCCGTCGAACGCTTCATCCAGTATTACCAGGAAGGCAACCCCAACGCCCGCAAAGTAATGCAGGATTTCACCCACTACATCGGAATCAGCCTGAACACGGTTCTCCACACCTTCAACCCGGACGTCATCGTCATCAACAGCTCCTTCACCAACTACATCCCAGGTCTGATCGACGAAATCACCTCCGGAATCCAGAACCGCCTCCGCTGGTACCTCCACGTCCTCCCGGCTCACCTGCAGGATGTCTCCGTCCTCATGGGCGGAATCAGCCTCTGCTCCCGGAACTTCCTCGGAATTTCCACCTTTAAGCTGCTGGACCTGTAACTCAGAAATAAGTCCCTGTTCAGAGCCCCATCTCGATTCCGCTGCGCTGCATCTTGATGTGGCTTCTCGCCATATGAAATTTCAGAAAAAAGTGCTCATTCATGCAAGCATGATTCGCAATTTGTTCTGAAATTTCGCATGGCTCTGAATAGTCACAATTTGTTCATGATTTTTTTACAACATGAACACGCTTTCAACATAATTTACCCGTATACTAAAAGCATAAATAATGAATGCCAACATTATTTACACAATTTTCTTTTTCATATTGCCGATTAGAAAATCGGCTCTCCTTCCTTTAAAAATAAAAATGAAAGAAAGCACTGTTTCGCCAACGGTGCTTTTTTTCATGCCTTTTTCTCATTTTCTCCCATCTTCCTCACAACAATCTCACGCCGATCCGCCCATCCGGGCGGATCCAGACCTCCCCTCCCGCCCCCACTACCAGCCTCGCCGCCGCCCGTCCGTCCTTGCGTGATGCGGCATGGCAGCATTGGAAAAGCGGGCAGGAAAAACCAGAAAAAATGGAGGCCTTTCGAGAGACTGAAATCTGGTGCTCAACACCAGATTTCAAGGCATTCTGAGCTGGGAAAGCATCAGGCTTTCCTGGCGAATAATGCCGGTGTCTGTCGAAAGACCTCCATTTTTTCTACGTTTTTCCCCCGCTTTTCCACCGCTGCCATGCGCATCACGCAAGGGCAGACGTGCGACGGCGAGGCGTCCCCTCTATTTACACAATTCATCCGTCAACCGCGCAAACTCCTGTAAATTCAATGCCTCCCCACGAATCGTAAGCGGCCAGCCGCAGGCTGTGATTGCAGCCTCAATCTCCTCTTTCGAAAAATGCAGCAGCTCCGAATTTTTCAGTCCGTTCGCCAGCGTCTTCCGTCTCTGATTAAACGACGCCCGAATAATGGAGAACATCAACTTCTCATCCTTCGTCTCCACCGGCATCACCTCATGACGCGTCAGCCGGATCACCGCACTTCCAACCTTCGGCCGCGGCATAAAACAGTTCGGCGGCACATTCGCCACAATATACGGCTCCGCATAATACTGCACCGCCAGCGACAGCGCCCCGTAATCCTTCGATCCCGGCCCCGTCTGCATCCGGTCCGCAACCTCCTTCTGAACCATAACCGTAATCGAATCCACCGGCACATGATTCTCAAATAATCCCATAATAATCGGCGTCGTAATATAATACGGAAGATTCGCCACAACCTTGATCGGCCGTCCGTTGTTCTTCTCCTTCGCCAGCGCCGCCAGATCCACCTTCAAAACATCATTGTTGATAACCTCAACATTATCATAATCCGACAGCGTATCCTCCAGAATCGGGATCAGATTCTTGTCAATTTCCACCGCACACACACTCCGCGCAGCATACGCAAGATACTGCGTCAGCGTACCGATACCAGGTCCGATTTCCACAACAAAATCGTCCGGTCCGATACCTGCAGCGGCTACAATCTTATCCAGCACATGTGGATCGATCAGAAAATTCTGACCATACTTTTTCTGAAATACAAAGCCGTACTTCTGCAGTACGGCTATTGTATTCTGCGGCTCCCCGAGCCACGGTTTTACTTTCTCCATAAATTCTCCATGTATTTAGAACTCAAAGTCTTTCTCGTAAAGAATCACGCGGTCATCCGCATCGGTATGCTTTCTGGACATGCGTCTTCCGAATTTACGGGTTCCCTTTTCTGCATGGGCGATGGCACGATCCACCATATCTTTGACCTGTGAAATCGTCATCGGCTCGCCCTCCTTCTGATTGTTGCCAATCTGTGTATACAGAGCAAGCACACCCATCTCGTCCATCTTGTATCCATTCTCACGCGCATACGTGCGGGCAAACGTAACCAGCTCGTCGTTCGTGAAAACAGGAATCGAAATGACCGTCTCAAACTTCTTCGCAAAATCAGGGTAATTCCGCAGAAGACCTCTCATGCTGACCTTCTCATCCTCGATGATCAGAACCAGACTGTCGGTACGGAAATCCATTGCCTGCGACAGCTTCTCGATCGTCTCCGGGTACATCAGACCGGCACGCTCGATCAGGAGGAAACCTCCCGCCAGCTTTGAAACAATCTGCGCACAGTCCTTTTTGTTCAGAACAGATGCATCCAGACGGGCCATCTTCGTTGCCGGAAGTTTTAAGTCAGCACAGATTGCACGGACGAGATCCTCCGACAGCTTCGTTTTTCCAGTACCGTATCCGCCCATAATGGCAATGTTTCCATGACGGGAAGTACGGTCGCCTGCGTAATGATAAACACCATGCATTGCATCCAGAATCTGGATATCCATGCCTGGAACTTTCGCAAAGTAAGTAAACAGCGCTTTCTGCTCATCACTCAGCTTATCCGGCTGGGTGTCGTTCAGGATGCGGAGTCTTGCCTCCTCCGGCGTCTCCTCGCGGAGCACCTCTTCAATCGATTTCGCAACAGTTCCTTCCGGAATGTTGTCGCGGATCAGCTGAACGGTGGCATCCGTTGTTTTTTCGATGCTCATGTTGATCGTCGCATCGGATACGCGCTCACGCTTTGGCTCGGTCGGAACTTCGATTTCGATTTCCTCCGGGGTAATCTCGATCGGCTGGGTTCCTGCCGGCTCAAACGGATCGGCTGGCTCAGTCTCGGCCGGGGTTTCCGGCTCTGTTTCGCTTTCCGGCTCATCAGCAGGTTCTGCTTCCGCAGTTTCCGGCTCGTCCGGCAGTTCGATTTCCGATGCTTTTTCAGCTTCCTGCACTTCTGCGTTCAGCGCTGCCTGAAGTTCACTAAAATCGATGGTCGGCCGTGTCTCCTCTGCCGGTTTCAGATCCGGGATGACAACCGTTGCATCCATGGACGGCGTCTCCGCCGGTTCTACGGTTTCCTCAATTTCGGCTTCCGCCTGAGCCTTCTCGGCTGCTTCTGTTTCAGCTTCCACTGCTGGTTCTGTAACTTCTGCTTCTTCGATTTCAGCCTCGGCTGCCGGTTCTATAATCTCTTCGATCTCAGCTTCATCCATCGGCTCTGCAGCTTCTTCGGTTTCAGCCTCATCCGCCGGTTCTGTGATCTCTTCGGTTTCCGCTTCATCTGCCGGTTCTGCTGCTTCTTCCGGCTCAGCTTCCGCCTGCGGCTCCTCTGCCGCTTCCCGTGCCTCTGCCTCGGACTCCGGATCCATCGGCTGCTCTGCGGTTTCGGCTTCTGCTGCCGGTTCCACTGGCTCTTCTGCTTCTTCCTCCGCAACTTCCTCCGACAGGTTTGCTGCGGTCTCCTGGAACAGTGCTTCAAGGTCCGGCTCTTCGTATTTCTTCTCCGGCTTCGGTGCTTTCGGCATTACCGGCTCGGCTTTTTCCTTCGGTTTTGGCCGCGGTCTTGTCTTGATCGTCGTGTTGGCATCCGGGGATACCTCTACGTTTACATCAAGCTGCTCCGGCTCCAGATCTTTTACTTCGTACTGTACCGGCTCTTCGCTTGTCTCTTCCTCGACTGCCGTCTCTTCCTGTTTCTTTCCGCGGAAGGAGAAGACATCGCGGATGCTCTTTGCAAGCTCTGCGTGAAGATCGATCGTATTTCCAAGGTACGTCGGCGTGCTGTCTGCATACGCCTGCTCTTCCGGAATCTCCTCGATCGGCTCCTCTGTCTGCTGCAGTGCTTCGTACTCCTGCACCTGCTCTGCATCTGCCTCGGCCTGCTGTGTTTTCTCATATGCTTCGTACGGCGAACCGGCTTCTTTTTCTTCTTCACCGGCCACATACTGGCTCATCACACCGCCGTTTACCGGTTTTACTTCCGGCGTCTCTGCCGGCTCTTTCGTCGCAGCCATTTCACCGGCTCCGCTCTCTCCGGCTAACCGCACTTTAAGTGCTTCCGGATCCTCGGACGGCTCTTCATTCTTTTTGTAGTCAAAACGATGCTCGTATTTGATCTGCTGGGACGGTGACAGCGGCTCGTACTTCATTTTCAGATCCATTGCCTTTGTTACATATTTGCCCTCGCTGAACCACAGGATCAGCTCATCACAGGCATCGATGCATTTCTGCGTCTCTCCGGCTTTGCTGTAAAGGTTTGCCAGTTCATATGCCCATCTCTCGGTAAATTCCCGCTCTTTGTATTCCTCCAGAAGGGAAATCTGCTCCTCAAGCGGCGCTTTCTGTCCTCTTAAAATCTTGTATTTCAGCAGATACCGGGAATTATCGTGACGTGCGACTGCTTCAAACTCGTTGTAAAAGTCAATCGCCTCATCAAAGTCTTTCATTTTTACGGAGACCTCTACCAGGCGATACAGAATGCCCTTTCCGATGGAGGAACGGTCATACGCCATCAGCAGAATCTTCTTCGCCTCCGGATATCGTTTGTTCGCCTCATAGACATCCGCTACCATGCCGAGCGTGCGCAGACTCTTGACACGCCGCCAGTCAACGGCTTCTACAACTGCAAGTGCCCCCTCATAGTCCTCTTTTTTTACCAGACTGTTCAGCTCTTCCAGCCGGCTTTGATATTCAGCTTTATCCAATCTTTTCACCTCAATACATTTCAGATTGTTTTAGTTCATAGACACGAACAGTGTACCACACTCCCCGTAGAATGTCAAAAGAATGCCTGTTTTGCAGGCATTTTTCGGGATGCAAATCCTTCCAGCGGGCATCAAAAAAGAACACCCGCCCCTCCGGTTTTTCCCGGAAAAGCAGGTGTCCCCTAACTACTTATATTTGATTCCGATTACTTTCTGACAGTAATCTTGTCCAGATGCCAGATATCATCTACATACTGCTGGATGGTACGGTCGGATGTGAATTTGCCGCTGTGTGCGGTATTCAGGATCGCGCTTCTTGCCCATGCAGAAGTATTTCTGTATTTATCCTCAACACGCTCCTGTGCTGCCGCATAGGACTTGAAGTCTGCCAGGGTAAAGTACATATCCGGGCGCGGAGCATTCTTCGGTGTGAGCAGGGAGTCATACAGATCACGGAACATCATGGTGTCGCCGTTTGAGTATCTTCCGCTGATCAGATCCATCACTACGTTGTGGATGTCCTGATCGTGGATGAAGTAGCTCATCGGATCGTAGGTGTAGTTGTTCTCATATTCGATAACCTGATCTGCGGAAAGTCCGAAGATAAAGGCGTTCTCCTTTCCAACTTCCTCAACGATCTCTACGTTTGCACCGTCCATGGTTCCAAGAGTCAGGGCACCGTTCAGCATGAACTTCATGTTACCGGTACCGGAAGCCTCTTTACTTGCGGTGGAAATCTGCTCGGAAACATCAGCAGCGGCAAAGATCAGCTCTGCGTTGCTGACACGATAATCCTCGATAAATACAACTTTGATCTTTCCTTTGATGGTCGGATCGTTGTTTACGACATCCCCAACGGAATTGATCAGTTTGATGATCGCTTTTGCACGCTCATAGCCTGCGGAAGCTTTTGCTCCAAAGATGAAGGTTCTTGGGTAGAACGGCATATCCGGGTTCTTTTTCAGACGGTCATACAGATACATGATATGAAGAATGTTCATAAACTGGCGTTTGTACTCATGCAGACGTTTTACCTGAACATCAAAAATGGAGTTCGGATCTACATCAATGCCGTTATGCTCTTTGATGTATTTTGCCAGGCGAACTTTATTTTTGTATTTAATCTCCATAAATTCCTTCTGTGCCTGTGTATCATCTGCAAGCTCAGCGATCTTTTTGATCTTCGGAAGATCGGTAATCCAGCCATTTCCGGCATACTCAGTTACCCAGTCAGCCAGAAGCGGATTTCCGTGAAGCAGGAAACGACGCTGTGTAATACCGTTCGTCTTATTGTTGAACTTCTCCGGAGTCATTTCGTAGAAGTCTTTTAAGGTCTGTTTTTTCAGGATCTCGGTATGAAGCTTTGCAACACCGTTGACAGAATATCCGCCTACGATAGCCAGACGAGCCATATGAACCTGTCCGTCATAGATCACTGCCATCTGGCGGACTTTTTCCTCATCACCCGGGTACTGCTCTCTTACCTGGATCAGGAAGCGGCGGTTGATCTCTTCTACGATCTGATAGATACGCGGAAGAAGTCTGGAGAACAGGTCAACCGGCCATTTTTCAAGTGCCTCTGCCATAATCGTATGGTTGGTGTATGCGCAGGTCTTTGTCGTAATCTCCCATGCCTCATCCCATCCAAGGCCTTCCACATCCATCAGGATTCGCATCAGCTCCGGAACAGCTACGGTTGGGTGGGTATCATTCAGCTGGAAGGTAACCTTCTCATACAGCTTCGTGATATCATCGTGCTGTTTTTTATATTTTGCAACTGCTCTCTGTACACTTGCAGAAATAAAGAAATACTGCTGTTTCAGACGCAGCTCTTTTCCTTCGTAATGATTGTCGTTCGGATACAGAACCTCTACGATGGTTTTTGCAAGATTTTCCTGCTCAACGGCTTTGTGGTAATCACCCTTGTCAAAGGAATCCAGTGAGAAATCCTGAATGGCCTCTGCATCCCAGATAGTCAGTGTGTTTACAACATCGTTGTCGTATCCTACGATCGGCATGTCGTAAGGAATTGCATTGACAGACTGGTAATCCTTCTGCACAAAGTTTACGCGTCCGGTAGCCTCATCGTACTCCTGCGCCACATATCCGCCGAATTTTACCTCTTTTGCATACTCCGGACGTTTCAGCTCGAATGGATAGCCGTTTTTCAGCCAGTTATCCGGTACTTCTACCTGATAACCGTCGCGAATCTGCTGTTTGAACATACCGTACTTGTAACGGATACCGCAGCCGTACGCCGGATATCCAAGAGTAGCCAGAGAATCCAGAAAGCATGCTGCCAGACGGCCAAGGCCGCCGTTTCCAAGAGCCGGATCTCTCTCCTGATCCTCCAGAAGGTTCAGGTTCAGTCCCATTTCCTCGAGAGCTTCCTGTACCTGTTTATATGCAGTCAGGTTGATCAGGTTATTTCCAAGTGCACGGCCCATCAGGAATTCCATGGACATATAGTACAGAATCTTCGGATCCTGTTCTTCCATTGCCTTCTGGGTTTTCAGCCAGTTATCAATAATAACATCTTTTACTGCATAGCAGACTGCCTGATAAATTTCCTGCTGGGAAGCATCTTCCAGGTTCTTTCTGTACAGCATTTTTACATTTTCTTTCACACTGTTCTTAAAAGTTTCTTTTTTGAACTCGGCGTTTAACATCTGCGTCCTCCTTAATAGCAGTCTGCGAGCGGAGAGCTTGTTTTTCTCCCCGCTCGCAGGCCAATTTCATATTAATGATCGTCGTGAAAACACATCCAAAAATAATCTTAGATACGTTCTACTGCCATGGTAACCTTTTCGGAGTTGATATTCCACTCCTTCTCATAGCCCTTTGTCTCTCCGGTCACGATATCTTCTGCCAGAACTTCAGATTTAATTTCATCACCATGGTTTTTCATGATGTCTACAATCTTATCGTTGTCTTTTGCGTATACACGGATCTTGTCCATAACCTCAAAGCCTGCCTCTTTACGCATAGTCTGGATTTTGCTTACCAGCTCACGTACGAAGCCTTCTTCGATCAGTTCCGGAGTCAGATTGGTATCCAGAACAACAGTGATTGTATGGTCGGATTCGGAAACATAGCCTTCCATCTGTGCCATGTCGATCAGCAAATCCTCCTCTAATAATACAATTTCCTGTCCATCGATGTCAAGTTTAAGTTCGCCGGTGCTCTTCAGCTCTGCCATTGCCTTGTTTCCATCGAGCTCGGACAGTACGGTTTTGATCTTGTTCAGGAGTTTTCCGTATTTTGGTCCTACGGTACGCATCTGCGGTTTGAAGCTGTAGCTGATGAAATCTGCGATGTCATCTTTGAATACAACTTCTTTGACATTCAGCTCGTCCTCGATGATCTCTTTGTAGAATTCGGAAAGCTGGAACTCGCTCTTAACATACATCGTTCCGATCGGCTGACGGTTCTTGATATTGGCGGTGTTTCTTGCGGCACGTCCCATAACGACGATCTCCAGCAGGTCGGCCATATCCTCTTCCATCTTCGGATCGATCCAGTTCTCATGTACCTCCGGGAAGTCACACAGGTGGATACTTTCCGGTGCACTTGCATCGATGCTCTTTACGAGGTTCTGATAAATATCCTCTGTCATGAACGGAATCATCGGAGCTGCTGCTTTTGCAACGGTCACCAGTGCGGTGTACAGAGTCATGTAAGCATTGATCTTATCCTGCTCCATGCCTTTTGCCCAGAAACGTTCACGGGAACGGCGTACATACCAGTTACTCATATCGTCCACGAAGGACTGCAGTGCTTTTGCTGCTTCCGGAATCCGGTAATTTTCCAGGTTGTCGTCTACTGCTTTTACAGTGGATTCCAGACGGGACAGCAGCCATTTATCCATAACAGCCAGTTTTTCATACTCCAGACTGTATTTTGTTGCATCGAAGTTGTCGATGTTTGCATACAGAACAAAGAATGCGTAGGTGTTCCACAGGGTTCCCATGAACTTTCTCTGTCCTTCCACGACCGTCTTGCCTGCGAAACGGCTCGGCAGCCACGGAGCGCTGCTGGTGTAGAAGTACCAGCGGATCGCATCGGCACCGTAGGTCTGCAGTGCGTCAAACGGATCTACCGCATTTCCTTTGGATTTACTCATCTTCTGTCCGTTCTCATCCTGTACCAGACCAAGAACGATAACGTTCTCGTACGGTGCTTTGTTGAACAGCAGAGTGGAAATTGCAAGCAGGGAGTAGAACCATCCACGTGTCTGGTCTACAGCCTCGGAAATAAACTGTGCCGGGAACTGTTTCTCGAAGGTTTCTTTGTTCTCGAATGGATAGTGATGCTGTGCGAACGGCATGGATCCGGAATCGAACCAGCAGTCGATAACCTCCGGTACACGGTGCATCTCTTTACCGCATTTCGGGCACTTAATGGTCACTGCGTCGATGTATGGGCGGTGAAGCTCGATGTCATCCGGGCAGTTGTCGGCTTTTTCTTTCAGCTCTTCGATGCTGCCGATGCAGTCCTGATGGCCGCATTCACACTGCCATACCGGAAGCGGAGTTCCCCAGTAACGGTTTCTGGAAAGTCCCCAGTCCTGAACGTTTTCCAGCCAGTCGCCGAAGCGTCCTTTTCCGATGCTCTCCGGAATCCAGTTGATGGTGTTGTTGTTGCGGATCAGATCCTCTTTTACTGCAGTCATGCGGATGAACCAGGTTTCACGTGCATAGTAGATCAGCGGAGTATCGCATCTCCAGCAGTGTGGGTAGCTGTGCTCAAACAGCGGCGCATCAAACAGAAGATCCTTGTCCTCGAGTGCCTGCAGAACGGCCATATCTGCTTTCTTACAGAAAGTGCCTGCCCACGGAGTTTCCTCTGTCATCTCACCTTTTTCGTTTACTAACTGTACGAATGGAAGATCGTATCTGTGGCCGACCTTGGAGTCGTCCTCACCGAATGCAGGAGCGATATGAACAACACCGGTACCATCGGTCAGTGTTACGTAGGTATCGCAGACTACATAGTATGCTTTTTTGTTTCCGATTCTCTTCTCAGCGTACGGGAACAGCGGCTCGTACTCTTTGAACTCGAGATCTTTGCCCTGATAATGCTCCAGAACCTCGGCGCCTTCTCCAAGAACGGTATCTACCAGAGCGGCTGCCATATAATAGGTATATCCTTTGCTTGTTACTTTTACGTAATCCTCATCCGGGTTGACGCAGAGTGCAACGTTGGACGGAAGGGTCCACGGTGTGGTGGTCCATGCCAGGATGTATGCGTCCTCGCCTTTTACTTTAAAGCGGACAACGGCAGAACGTTCTTTGACATCTTTGTATCCCTGTGCTACTTCGTGGGAAGAAAGCGGGGTACCGCAGCGCGGGCAGTAAGGAACGATTTTGTGTCCTTCGTACAGAAGACCTTTCTTCCAGATCTCTTTTAATGCCCACCACTCGGACTCGATGTAGTCGTTATGATACGTAACGTATGGGTTTTTCATATCAGCCCAGAAGCCAACGGTATGGGAGAAGTCTTCCCACATTCCCTCGTATTTCCATACGCTCTCTTTACACTGCTCGATGAATGGCTCTACGCCGTATTTTTCGATCTGATCTTTTCCGTCCAGACCGAGTTTTTTCTCAACTTCCAGCTCTACCGGCAGTCCGTGGGTATCCCAGCCTGCTTTTCTCGGTACCTGATAGCCTTTCATAGTACGGTATCTCGGAATCATATCCTTGATAACACGGGTCTCTACGTGGCCGATGTGCGGTTTTCCGTTTGCGGTCGGCGGTCCGTCATAGAATACGTAGGACGGATTTCCTTCACGCACTTTCATACTTTTCTCGAAGATCTGATTGTCTTCCCAGAACTTCTCAACCTGTTTTTCTCTCTCGACAAAGTTCATGTCGGTTGAAACTTTCTTGTACATGCTTGTACCTCCTGAAACTTAAGTTTCTCGTTTGATTTGTTCGCGTAAAATAAGAAAAAGCTCCCGCCCTGTAATAGGACGAAAGCTGTACTTATCGTAACCACCTGTTACATACTATCATATGCATTTCCTGTAACGGGGAACGGCCGGCAACTTCTTACCACTGCTCTCCGGTTTTCTATATTTTATGCGCCGGGTACGCAGATTCAGAACTGCAACTTGGAAGTGATGTTCACCTGCCGCTACTTGTACCGGACTCCCACCATCCCCGGCTCGCTTTCCACAGACCGTTCACGCGCAGACTACTGTCTTCGTCATCGTTTTTCATGCCTTATTATAACTAGGGGCTGTAAGCGTTGTCAAGAGTGGAAAGCATATTTTATCGGTTCTTTTCCGCGATTTTACGGGATTTTCGGGGGTGTGCGTTGCTATTTGGATGGGGGAATGGTAAAATCGGGGTATAATCAAAAAACGGAAAGGAAGTGAAATCATGGGAAGATTTGTGAATCCGGACAACAGTGCATTTCAGGTTGCTCTCAATTCTGAAATCTATGTGGACAAAACAGGACTTTTATCGTATACCAACAAAGTTCTGGACACCATACAGGGCTATATCTGCAACAGCCGCCCGCGGCGGTTTGGAAAATCATTTGCTGCAAATATGCTGGCGGCCTATTACAGCAAAGGCTGTGATTCCAGAAAGATGTTTTCTGGCCTTGCGATCAGCCAGACGGCAGACTTTGAGAAGCATCTGAACCAGTACGATGTGATTCATCTGGATATCCAGTGGTTTCTTTCGAATGTCAGCGATCCGGAACAGATTGTGGCCTACATTACAGAATGTACACTGGCCGAGCTGCGTACCATCTATGCAGATCAGCTTCCGCCGGAAGTTTCCACCGTTCCCGACGCTCTGTCCCGGATCAAAGAGGCGACCGGACAGAAATTTGTGATTATTATTGATGAATGGGATGTCCTGATTCGTGATGAGGCCTCCAACCAGAAAATTCAGGATGATTACATTAATTTTCTTCGTGGAATGTTCAAAGGGACGGAACCGACGAAATATATCCAGCTTGCGTTTCTCACGGGTATTCTTCCGATCAAAAAATTGAAAACGCAGTCTGCCTTAAATAATTTTCATCAGTATTCCATGCTGAATCCAGGCCCGCTGGCTTCCTATATTGGATTCACAGAAGATGAAGTTTCCGCTCTCTGTCAGAAATACGGACAAAATTTTGAGGAAGTCAGACGATGGTACGACGGCTATCTGCTTGGAAATTACCATGTATACAATCCAAACGCGGTGACAAGTCTGCTTCTGGATGGGACATTCCAAAGCTATTGGTCGGAGACGAGCACATACGATTCGATGGTTCCTTTTATCAATATGGATTTTGACGGATTGAAAACAGCAATTCTGGAGATGCTTTCCGGCGCCGCAGTTCCTGTCATGGTTACCTCTTTTAAAAATGACATGGTCAGCTTTGTAAATAAAGATGATGTTCTGACGCTGCTGATTCATTTGGGCTATCTTGCCTACAATCAGCAGACACAGATGGCATATATTCCCAACGAAGAAATCCGCAGGGAGTTTCTGACTGCGGTGACTTCCAATCATTGGAATGAACTTTTCGCTTTCCAGCAGGAATCTGCGGATCTTTTAGATGCTACGCTCGATATGGATGAAAATGCTGTCGCTGCCGGAATTGAAAAGGTCCATGAGGAATATACTTCCGTGATTCAGTATCATAATGAAAATTCGCTCAGTTGTGTCCTCACGATTGCTTATTTAAGTACGATGCAATATTACTTCAAACCCATTCGTGAACTTCCGACCGGGCGCGGTTTTTCCGATTTTGTCTTTCTGCCAAAGCCGGAATACCGATACGATTTTCCGGCGCTTGTAGTAGAACTGAAATGGAACAAGAATGCGAAAACGGCACTGGATCAGATTAAAAGACAGCATTACCCGGCTTCCATTGCATCTTATACAGGGGATATTCTGCTGGTTGGTGTTAATTATGATAAGAAGACGAAGGTGCATGAGTGTCGGATTGAAAAATATTTGAAATCAGGAGAAAAATGATGAAAGTTGTGATTGCAATTGATTCTTTTAAAGGAAGCCTTTCCTCTCTGCAGGCTGGAACAGCGGCCGCCACCGGGATTTATCGTGTCGATCCGAAGGTGGAGACGGTTGTGCGCCCGCTTGCCGATGGCGGTGAAGGTACCGTTCAGGCACTGACCGAAGGTCTTGGCGGACGGCTTGTCTCCGTTTCGGTGACCGGTCCTGCCGGAAAGCAGGTTATCTGCCCGTATGGCATCATCGACCGAACGCAGACCGCCATTATCGAGATGTCGGGGGCTGCCGGTATTACACAGGTACACGGCGATGAGAAAAATCCGCTGTACGCCACAACGTACGGTGTCGGTGAGGTTATCTGCGATGCCATCCGCAATGGCTGCCACCGCTTTATCATTGGAATCGGCGGAAGTGCCACAAATGACGGCGGTATTGGTAT
>OHYB01000331.1_pt1 | contig 25852 bp, 15 predicted proteins | sample 1580181 | NCBI WGS metagenome assembly OHYB01 (sample SAMEA3882510, study PRJEB24775) | human gut metagenome | biome: human-associated habitat; feature: intestine environment; material: feces | place: Netherlands | collected 2009/2010
GAATGCTCTTTAAGAAAGATTTGGTATCGATCAGACCTTTCATATACATGTCAGCAACGCCGTCATGTGCCAGCTTAACTGCCTTTAAAGCAGCCTGCCAGTGATCCGGCTCGTTGATGATTTCGTAAGGAGTCAGGTCGATATTTAAACCTGCAGCGATCTCGCGAATCTTTGCTTCATCACCAACCAGGATAGCATCTGCAAAGCCCTGTTTTCTTGCTTCTTCTACAGCTTCCAGAATCGGAGCATCTTCTGCTACAGCAACAGATACTTTCTTTTTGCCGTACTCTTTGACCTTGGAGATCAGTTCTTCAAAATTTGCACTCATCTTTCTACACCTCATTTTTTCTTCTGAAACCTGTGCGCGTCCACAAAACACGCACTTCACCATCCAAAATAATAACACTTACCCACTTGCGGGTCAAGCGATAATCTCCGCAAATACCGCATTTGCTGCCTTTGCAAGGTCCTCCGGAGTCAGTTCGATCTGCGATCCGATCCGTCCGCCGCTGACGATCATTGTCTGCAATGTCTGAGCACTGGCATCGATTACCGTTTTATACTGTTTTTTCATGCCGACTGCCGTACAGCCGCCGCGAATATAGCCGGTGATCTGGTTGATATCCTTTACATGGATCATCTCAACTTTCTTTTCTCCGGCTGCTTTTTCATCACATCTTCAAATGAATCGTTCTTATTTAACAACCACTTTTACTTTTTTGCGGATCTTTCCAGATTTCACTGTGATATAGGCTGTTCCCTTTTTCTTTCCGGTGATCACACCACTGGAACTTACCGTTGCGATCTTCTTATTTGAAGAACTGTAGGTAACTTTCTCCTGGGAAGTGATCGGGCTGATGACCGGTTTCAGCGTAAGTTTTTTATTCCTTGCAACGGTCACGCTTGATTTCAGTCCGGTGATCTTTGTTGTTCTTACTGTTGTTTTTTGCACAGTAACGGAAATGACCTGTTTCTTGCCGCTGGCCAGTGTAATGGTCACTTTGGCTTTTCCGGCTTTCAAGCCTTTCATCGTTCCCTTGCTGTTTACAGAAACGATTTTCTTATTGCTGGAAGTCCAGCTTTTAACGGAATCACCCTTTGCAAGTCCGGAAACCTTTATTTTGGAAGTAGACTGTTTTACTTTCAGCTTAATGCGGGTAGCCGTTACCTTGATCGTAGGTGTCAGTTTTTTGCCGACGGTCCTCTTTTCCTTGCGGCCCTTGTTGCTGGTACGCATCTGTACAGCCGGTGAAAATACCGTGGCTGCAGAGATCGTTTTCCATGGTCCGAACACCTCCGGTACTTCTGTAGGTGTTGGTGTCGGAACGTTTTCTTTCCGCTGTATGGTAAGAAGATAGTCTGTTTTTCCGCTTCCGGCAGCTGTTACCGTGATCTTCACCTGTGCTTCGCCTGCATCTGTTTCCCAGTATACATTTACACGTTTCGTTTTTCCGTTTGCCACAACCGGCATGGATACTTTCCCAACACCTTTTACTTTCTGTACCGTTACCGTGGCATCCCCATCTGAAGGTTCCACATAAAGGCGGAGGAACTTTTCCTTATTTTCCTCTTTGTCTGCAAGATACGAAACGGTATAGCTGGTTTTGGTGCTGTCAAATACCGGTGATACTGTAAGATATTTTGAAGTATCTGTAAAAGTATTGCTGGTACTTACCACCAGGTTTGCTAGGGAGGAATTTCCAAGCCCGCTGGTAAGGTGGAAGATATAATCCCTGCTCTTTCCGTTCAGTGTTGTTTTAACCGTAACATCTGCCTGTCCGGATCTTACATCTGCCACATAAGTTCCATTGGAAGCTTTTCTGTTGACAGTCAGGGTACATCCGGCAGGTGCTTTAAATGTCAGGGTCACTTTTGTAGCATTTTCAGCAACCCTTAAGGTATGCTCTTTTTCCGAACGCTGGAATGCTTTTTCCCAGCTGACCCGGCCAGTATCTGCTTCTGCTGATACACTGTCAAGGTAAGCTCCATTTGTTTCCAGTGCCATCAGATAACAGGAGTCATTCTTATAATAAAGTGTCCCATCCCTGTCTACGCAGATCGGACTGATGCAGTACTCCTGCTGTGCGAGTACCGGACGGAAGAGTTCTTTCGGTTTTCCGGAAGTCTGGCCCGGCTCATCTGTCAGCATATAGATACCGCCAGGTTTTGCATTGTAGGTAAAATACAGATAAACACGTCCATCCGCTTTGCCATCTCCATTAAAGTCCTGGTTTTCATAAGCGGTCGAAAGAAGCGGTGCTGCCTGCGGATATCCCGGGATAGAAACTTTATATGCAAGAGAAAGACCGGAAGCAGATTCTGTCAGGACATCAAAATGGTGTCCCCCATCCGCATTGTACTGTCCGCCGTTTCCGCAGACACCTACATAGATTCTTCCTTTATAGACGACCGGTGTGGATGTTGCCGCACCGCCCAGGTTATAGCTTGCCACTGCACCGAAAGTACCATCTGCATTCATGGCAACCCGGTAGAGATAGCCGCCTTTGGTCGTAAAATAAACATATCCGTTGTTATAAACAATGGTGGATCGGATATCGCCGATCATGTCCGTGCGCTTGTCGATCAGCTGTCCGGTGTGCGTATTAACTGAATACAGGATAGAAGTATAGGCATCACCGGCCCCGTCATCAGAACCAAACACCAGATAATTTTCGGACGCATAAGCACCTGTCCAGTAAAAACCGCCCTTATGGTTATATTTCCAGGTACAGTATTTTATCTCATCACCTTTTGACGGGTCTTCATCTGTAACAGAAAGGCAGAAGTAAGAACCAGGGGTTGTATCCGAAGTCCAGGTTCCGGTATAAATATATCCATCCTTATAGGTGATCGGGGAAAGGGTCTGGCCTCCCAGGCTCTCACTGATCCAGAGGGATTTTAAAGAAGTGGCACTCAGTGCCTGGATCTGTCCGCCGCCGATCTGTGCAAAAAGCATTCCTTCCGCATAAGCAAGCGGGATCATGGCATACTGCATATTTCCGTGCATCTGTTCACTGGTCTGCACGATATCCCCGGTATTTTTATCTATTTTATAGATGAACTGTCCGGATGCCACGTAAAGATAGCCGCCCAGGATCAGTGGAGGGGTAAGTGCTGCATCCCATCCCTTTGCATCCAGATGCAGGGACCATTTCTGCACCGTTGTATCCTTGCCGGTCGGCGTGGAGGTATTGGTGATCCCGTTGTTTGTTTCACTGTTCCGGTAACTGCTCCAGTCATTACCCGTGATCTCTGGCTGCGTTGCCGTCTGCTGTTCCAGTTTTACCTGGATCTCTGTTTCCTCACCTACCGTAAACTTCTCTCTTCTGGAGATGTATCCATGTCGTGACACATTCCAGGTATACTCATCCCCGTAATAAAGAGAATCATACACAGAAGCATCTTTGGAAGGTTCCACACGCTCCCCTTTAGAATCATATACACTGACCACTGCATCCGATGGATCTGTTACAAAAGTGATCGAGGACTTTGCTTTTTTATGTACGGTGATCGTATAGGTTCCTGTGGAAGTATAAGTGATATCCTGATAAGCCGGATCCTGATAAGTCCCGTCTTCTTTCATCTGGAAAGTAATCCTGGTCTCAGAACCGTCAAGAGGAATCTCAATGGCATTGCTGCCGGATACTGCCTGTCCGTTTACGGTAAGGCCATACCACTTGTCATTAAAGGCTTTTGCAGAAACTTTTACAGATTCTGTATTCTCACCCACTGTCACATCATAATCCCTGGTGATACCGGCACTGTCAAATTCTGAGATCAGGTTTTTGACCATGTCCGTGTCCGAGGGAAGGTAACAGCCGATCATGGAAAGATCCAGCCTCCGGAGCACTACGATCTTGTAAGTCTGGCTGTCTGTGGCTGTACCGGCTGTTACTGTGTAAACAGCCCTTTTTCCATTATCCTTTGTAAAAACATTTGAAAAATTATAACGTTTTCCATCGGTATATCCGGTTGCAATGATCTCACTCTCAACCGTCTTTCCATCAAGATCGCAGGCAGATAACCGGATCGTTGATCCCTCCGGCGCATCGGCCCCCAGATCTGCCGTTACATAAAATCCGGTAGAATTATAACTGGATCCGATCTCAACGGTATAGGTTTTCCCGCCATAAGTTTCATCCAAATCTTCCCTGCGGCTGATCTCCAGAGGATCCTTAACGCCATAGCCGGAATACACACTGAGATCCTTGAGATATTCTTTCGTACTGTTCTCCCCGGCAAATGGAGCATCCTCAAAGGTAAGTTCTGCAGAATCTTCATCGTCAGAGCCGTCCATGACCAGTTCCTCCTGATCCTCGCCGTTAAATTCCCCCTCTGAGGATTCCGCATCTTCTGGTTGCTCTGTTTCCGGTTCTTCTGTGATCTCCACGTCACTGTCTCCCGGCTCTTCTGTGATCTCGGTCCCTTCCTGGACATCCGGCTGTGCTTCCGTCTCTGCTGCCCCGGAAGAAAAATCACTTTCCATGGATATGTCGGCTCCATAGACCGGAGCTGTCCCTGCCAACATGCTCACCGACAGAAGGACTGTCAGCCATTTTCCTAGTCTTCCTTTCATCTGATGTTTACCTCCCTTTTGGATTTTTTACTGCTGAAGCAGTGGATTCCTGCTTTTTATTTTTCTGAAACTGCGTCTCGCTCCTGTCCATAAGAGCAGATACAAAACTCCTGCCAGTGCAAATAAGGATAGAATCCTGGTAAAGAGTTTCATGTGCGTCCAGGTGTCTGTTACTTTACTTCCTACCAGTTCCGGGATACTTTTTCCTTCGTTTTTGGAGGAAGCGGATGTTGTCCCGGATGTAGTCTCTTTTTCTTTGCTTTCAGTCAGTTCTTCTGTGGATGACTCTTCTGTTTTCTCTTTTGTTTTGTCTTTTACGGCATCCGCTTTTTTGCTGCTTTTCTTTTCACCTGATGTACCGGAACCGGAGCCTTTTTTCTTCGTACCTGCATAAGCCGTCAGTTTCTTTTCCTTGTTTTCGTCTGTGCTATCCAATCCGTTTTTTCCGGATGCCGTACCTTTTCCGCCAACCGTTTTCAGATTTGTAAGGGATCCTTCCCCATTATTGCCTTTGCCCGGGACTCCGGCTTCACTTTTATTTCCACCATATCCGGGTCTATGGGCGATCGAACCGGAATTTCCATTGCCCCCATTTCCCGCTGTCCCGTTATTCTTCTTTCTGACATCAGGGATCCGGATCACCAGCGGACTGCTTACATTGCCCGCAAGGTCTTTCACCACGATCACCACATCTTTTTCACCTTCTGACAGGCCTGTAATGGTCAGGGTATCGCTTCCTTTCAGTACTTCTCTTCCCTCTTTTGAGGTATCCGGGGTCTGTACTTTCGCGCCGGCCTCTATGACACGGTAATAGCATTGTCCCCTTTCACTGGTCTTATATACTACTGAGGCCTGGTCCACGGATATCCTGCTCGCACTGATCTTTTTCAGTTCCGGCGGGGTCTGGTCCGTAATCCCAAGTGTCAGGTAATAATCCCTCCGGGTGCCGTCCTGTGCAGTTACCTGCACCCGGACCATAGCTTCCTTTTCCTGGTCTCCGAAATGGATCTTCCAGTAAACATGCCCCTTTCCATCGTTGCTTTCTTTGATGGTCTCATCTTTTTCCACGGTAGAATGCTTCACTCCGCTCAGCGCATAGATCTTGACCGTGGCATGTTCTTCTTCCACTGTCAGCCAGATGTTCAGGCTCTGGCGTTCCCCGTCATAAACCGCCTTGTATCTGTCACGGTCCTTGTTTAATGCGGGATCTAGTTTTAAGATCCCTTTTCCCCAGGTATCGGAACTGGATATATATAATTCTTTCAGATCCGCATTGCTGCTTTTAACTTCCGGAGTGACGGTCGGTTCCGGTGTAACAGAAGGCTCCGGCGTAACGGAAGGCTCTGGAGCTGCCGTCGGTTCCGGCGCAGCGGTTGGTTCCGGAGTGGCAGTTGGCTCTGGTGCAGCAGTCGGTTCCGGCACAGCGGTTGGTTCCGGTATCTGGGTCGGCTCCGGTTCTGCAGTCGGCTCCGGAACGGCGGTAGGTTCTGCGGGTACCGATGGTTCTGCCGGCGTTTCCCCTTCCGAACTCTCTGTGCTGTCTGCTGCATAAACTTCCCTGACAAAGATCGCATCTGTTTCTGGTGCAGCCCCTCCTGCCAGAAGTCCTGCAGAAAGGGTCCCGATAATAAATTTGTTAATGATCGGTCTCTTTAAATTGTTTTTTTTCATTACCAGTCCCCCCATACTTCGCCGTTATCCCCGACACCCAGATCTGCTCCGGAATACAGGGTAAAGCGAAGCCTTACTTCGTCACCGTCTGCCGGGAAATAGCCCGACATTCCAATGTTCATATATTCACCGTTTACAAAATACATCCAGCCGGAATTCATGGTAAAATCAAATTCTCCCAGCCAGTTGGCATCATGCCCGGACAGCTGGCAGTTTACTTCTGTCAGATGCGCCATCAGGTCATCCGGGATCGAAGCTCCGGAAGTGATGCCGCCGCGTCCGATAGCTTTCAGGTAAAAACCTCCTGTTGCACTTCCATCATTCCTCCAGTCAAACCCGCTGTTCTGCAGAAGCCTTAAGACCACGGAGGAAAGCTGTTCGCCCTGATAAAAGTCGATGGATGTCGCCGGCAGGATTGTCCCAAGTCCGACAGTCCCCGCCTCAATGCTGACCGTGATGGAGCCGGCAGGTTCTTCCTGGCTCTCATCCCCTTTATAGATGGTAAACGTTGGAAGTGTGGTACTCCATCCCTCATCATCCGTTGCCTTGATATCCACAGTGTTGCTGCCCTCATTCAGATCCAGACGGTAAGCCAGGATTCCCGGCGAAGGCTCCCCTTTTGAAGAAAGTCTTTCACCGTTTCCATATACTTCCAGTGCCGTAGAGGATAAGCTGTTCCCGTACCAGTCTACCGCCTGTACATAAAATGTACGGTATGCGGCATTTACCGTTTCCCCGTCAGCCAGGTCTGTGGCGATCGTTGGATAATGGTCTTCCTCCGGTTCCTGTGTCGGTTCCGGCTCCGGAGATGGCGTCGGCGTTGCACTGAGCGGTACCTGCGCCCCATCCTGGTTCCGGTCATCGTCCTGGTCCGGTGTTTCTTTCCGGCTGTCATCATCCTGGTCACCATTTTTGTCATAATGGATGGTATTGTCTTTGGAGCTGTCATTATCCTCTCCTGTAGAGCCGTCTTCCGGATCGGTATCCCCTTTTTGGGTATCTTCCTTCTGGCTGTCCGGTTCCGGTGTCTGGGAAGCTTCCGGCTCTGATGTCGGCTCCGGGGTGACAGTCGCCTGTGCCTCTTCCTTTTTCTTTTCCGGTTCTTCCTCCGGTTCATCTTCCAGGATCTGTGCCTGTTCTTCAAAGGAAGATTCTTCACCCGTAGAAGCATCTTCCTGGCTTCCGGCATAAGCATATCCCTTTCCAAGATAGCCCTTTAAGGAGCTTTCACTGTTCACCCCCTGTACCGGATTTTCACTTTTCTCCGGTTCATAGTTTTTCATTCCCAGAAATAATACTCCGGCAAAAAGCAGGAGACAGACAATAGCTGTCAGAAAGGAAAGCCGGTTATTCTTTTTTCTCTTTTTCATGGTCATTTCCTCCTTAATACAGCCTTTCTATATATTTCATGATCCAGTTTCCATACCAGCTTCTGGCTTTTTTCAGTTCTTTTTTCATTTTCTGCACGCACAGAGCGGTATCCTTTCGTTCTTCTTTTGATACAGCATGGGGACTGAACGCAGCCTTTTCCCCGATAACGCTTGTTTTCCGGTAACACTTCATGGCATCTTCCGAATAAAGCTCAGGGCCATGATAATAAAGAAGTCGCGCATATCCGGCCATGGCGCGAACCGCCTGGCGGTCATCTTCACTTTCAAACAGTTTTCTCCGTCTTCTGTTTGCGTGAATGCGGAGCACACAGACCGTAAAGATAAATATCAGGCAGAAGAGGTCAAATACCGCAAGCAGGAGGATCAGAAGCTTTTCGATTCCGAACAGTGCCAGTTTTAAGCTCCAGTGTGTCTGGATGTTCTCCTGTGCAGGCGGTTCGTCCTGTGCTTCCGGGATGGCGGCTGCTTTGGCTCCTTTTGCCTCCAGGCCTGCCGTGAGGTCTGCTTCCTCCATGACATTATAGTATTCCGGTGTCATTTCTACCGGTACCCATCCAAGGCCGTCCATATAGATCTCGGTCCAGGCATGTCCATTCTTTCCCGGGACTTCTATCGTATCCCCCGGGTTTTTATCTTTGATATCTTCCGGTGTGATCAGATAGCCTTCCACATAACGGGACGGGATCCCGTAATAACGGAACATCAGTGCCGCTGCCGTGGCATAATGGACACTGTGGCCGATCCTGGTGTTTGTCAGGAAGTCCTCTGCAAAATCCCCCTGTCCGGTATACGGATCGGCTGCCGTGCTGTAAGTCAGGTTCTTTTCCAGATAGGAACGGATCCTGCTGATCGCTGTATAGTAATCGGTATGCCCCTGCTCCCGGTTTCCACCGTCCCCCAGTTCTTTGCGGAACAGGGTTTCCAGTGCACCGGACAGCTTCGTATCCTGGCTGTACACAAATGCGTTGTAATAACTCTCATCATCACGGTAGGAATCCCCTTCATCCCTGGCAAGTGCCTGATAGACCCTTGCCCCCAGCACCGTAAAATCTTTTACCAGGTTTCCATTTGCCTGATAGTGATAGTTTCTTGCTCCAAAGAGTCCTTTTGCTTTTAACATACTGTCAGCAAACGGTGTCTCTTTCCTGTATCCGACAGGCAGTTCTGTGATCTCATAAGGGGTATAGAGATAACGGCTGTCTGCCTTTTCATTTTTTATGTCCACTTCGGATACTTTGTCAGAAAGGGTATCATCATCTGCAAGTGCCCTTGCACGGCTTAGCTGGGTCTCCCCATAAAATCCATCCTGATGGAGCCAGTAAAAGAGCGTCCTCTGTTTATAGGCATCCTCCGTATCCAGGCTTTCCCAGGAAGAACCGTCATACACGCTTCCCACAAATCCTCTCAGGTAGAGAGAATCCGGTTTTTCCATGGTAACGGAAAGTGCCGCATCGTCTGAGGCACTCCAAGCACCGCATTCTTTCAGCTTTCCATCCGGAAGGGTATTGATCTTTCCTTTTTTGTACCGCAGGCTGCTGATCCCGTCCAGGGCCTCTTTTTTAGCTTCTGTGACAAGTGTCGAGGAACCATAGTCTTCGGACGGCATAAACTGTTCCAGAAGGATCCCGGCTGCCAGCATTACCGCACATGCCAGGATGCTTCCTGTCAAAAATGCCCGGCTGCTCTCTGCCCGGTGGCGTTTCCTTCCTGAACGGGAAAGGATAAGATTCAGTTCCAAAAGGATCCCCATGTAAAAAATAACTCCTGTGCCTGCATCCGGTTCCATACCAAGGATTCCCGAAAGGGCAGGAAGTACCAGAGCCCAGGCAAGCACCAGTAGATAAAACTTCAATTTCAGGATAAGGAATCCGCAGACTGCCGCTGCTATCCCAAGATAGATAAGAAATATCAGGCGGGAGACATCCTCTCCCTGTATCCCGGCAGTCTCAAACCGTTCCAGATAAATCCCGGCACGGCTTCCCAGGATGTCTGCCATATCATTCCAGTATAATGCCATGCCGTCTAAGAGCTGTCCATGGAACAGGAAGATCCCTGCGATGGAAACCGCTCCCATTCCCATCCGTCCATAAAGCCCATATTTTCCCATTCTTTCTGTTGCAGTACAGAACACTGCCATAAGAAGCACGCTTCCCAAAATCGGTGCCATGCGTTCCTGCTCAGTAAGGACACTCATAAAAAGCAGGAGCCCTCCGCCTGCACTAAGCCAGATCAGTGCAGTTTCCAGCAGGATACCGGACAGTTGTTTTCCATATGCTGTTTCTGACTGTCTTTTGGATTCTGTGATCCGTATTTCCATAATACCTGTTCTCCTCCACTGTCTCTGCCGTCTGTGCCACATTCTACGATCGTCACTTCTCCTTTTGCTGCCAGGAGTTCTGCTTCTTTGTCCTGCGGGTCGCCGGTTATATATACATAGTTTGCAAAATTCTGTATTCCCGGGTCTTTCAGATATTCCCGTACCGTGACCGGGGTCTTTGCATCACTTCCATAACGCAGGAAGCGGTACAGGATGTTTTCGCGGTCCTCCTCCGTGCGGATCTTTTCCAGCCGAAACTTCCCGCTACTGTGGTCATAGATCCCGGCCTGACAGGAGATCTTCTGCTCCATAAAACTCTGAAGGACTGCGGAAAAGACTTCCGCCACCGTTTCCGCACGCTGTGGATCCCGCTCTGCCTGGAACGCTTCTGCCAGAATCAGTACCGTATCATCCACCGGGAAGCTTTTTTCCCGGATCATAATGTCATCCAGCTTTCCGGACAACTTCCAGTGGATTTGCCGGATACTGTCACCGGAACGATATTCCCGGATGTCATAAGTTTCTCCCGGATCATCCCCCGGGCGGCTTCCGGAATAGCGGAAACTTTCCATGTCGAATCCTTCCCTTGTAAAAAGGGAAAGCTCACCTTTTTGTCTTTCCGGCATTACAACGGTATAAGCGCATGTATCAGCCTTCCTTTTTAAAGAAAAGACACGGAAAAAATCCTGGCATTTCCAGTCAGAAAAACAAAATCTGATACAGCCGCACCAATTGCTTCCAGCCTCAAACCCGATGACCTGCTTTTCCTTTCCTCCCAGGGAAAAAGAAATCGGGATCACCCCTTTTTCCCCGGTAAAAAGATTTTCCCATCTGAGCACTCCTGCTCCGCCAAATACCGGCCATGCAGACTGATTTTCCAAATACATTTTTCCATGGAAACACTCCATTCTCTCTGATGCCTTTGGGAGATGCAGTTTGATAACGGCTTTTTTTCCGGATAAAACCACACTCCCTGCAGAAAAGATCAAAATAAGAACGGTGAGCAAAAGAACCGCTGCAAAGAGCCATGTGCCTGTAATTACTGCTGCTCCTGCCATGCAGACCAGCCACAAGAGCCACAGGATCCTGTCCTTTATCATCCTTCCACCTTCGGTTCCGGCACTTCTGACAGGATCTCAGAAAGGATCTCACGGGCAGATTTTTCCTGATACCTCGCCTTGGAATCCAGGATCATTCTGTGTGCCGCAACGTCCTTGAATACCTCCTGCACATCCTTTGGAATGACATAATCCCTTTCTTTCATGTAAGCAGCTGCTTTTGCCATCCTTACCAGTGCCAGGGTTCCACGCGGGCTTAATCCCAGCGTGATCAGCACATGTTTCCTTGTAGCTTCCGCAAGGTCTGCCACATAGTCGAGCACCTGGTCTGCTACATAGATCTCCTGTACCTCTTTCTGGAGTTTCAGCACCTCATCCCGGGTAACTACGGTCTTTGCATTTTCCAGGGGATTTTCCTTCTGTCTGTCCCGTAACAGTTCCACCAGGCTCTGGTGATCCGGATATCCCATGCTGACACTGATCATAAAACGGTCAAGCTGTGATTCCGGAAGGAGCTGCGTACCGGAAGACCCCACCGGGTTTTCTGTCGCAATGACTACAAACGGGGATGGCACGCAATGGTTTTCCCCATCCACCGTCACTCTTCCCTCTTCCATTACTTCCAGAAGGGCGGACTGGGTCTTGCTGGAAGTACGGTTGATCTCATCTGCCAGCAAAAGGTTGCACATGACAGCCCCGGCACGATAGGAAAACTGTCCGCTCTGTTTGTCATACATGGTAAATCCGGTCACATCGGAAGGGACAACATCCGGTGTAAACTGGATACGGTTGAATTCCATTCCCATAAGACGGCTCAGTGCCAGTGCGGTTGTGGTCTTACCAACACCAGGCACATCTTCCAGAAGTACATGCCCCTTTGCAAGCACTGCCATGAGAATCTTATCTGTGATATCTTTTTTTCCTTTAATGATCCGCTCCAGCTGATCCTGGAGTTCTTTTATCTTCTGCGGCATTTTCTTTCCTCCATCCTTATCTGTGGTCTGTCATATCAAAAAAGCTGTTTTCCTTATCCTGGTAGCGCTGGTAAGCCACCAGTGCACAGAATCCCTGGTCTGTTGCCATGGGGTTGCTTTCCCCGTCCAGGGTATGTTTAAAACTTCCATCCTTCTGATAAAAAGTCATCAGGGTATCATACAGGCCTTTTCCATCTTTCTGGAAACGTTCATCCTCATTGCAGTCTACGCCTACCGCACTGAGGGCGATCACGGTCTGGGAAATAGATTCTGAGCTCTTTGCACCAAATGCGGTATAACCGCCATCATCGTCCTGTATATCTGCCAGAAATTCCACACCCTTGTCAATGACTTCCTTTACATCTTCTTCATCCTGGTATGGTTCCAGGCTCTGCAGTGTCATGGCGGTCAGATCCACATCCCCGTCTTTGGCGTTATCATCCAGGGAAAATCCGCCATCTGCTTTTTCCCGTTCCAATATGTAATCCAGATATTTCTGTTCCAGTTCCCCGTCTTTATTGGCATCCGGGTCATCGGCATTTAAGGCGATCAGTGCATAGATGGCACCGTTTAAACCCTGTGAGACCACTGCATCAAAATCTTCCAGCGGCTTTTCGATATCATAGCCGCCAATATCTGTCGGATCTTTCCCTATGGATTTCAGGGCCATGACTGCCCTGGAATACTCGGTATAACGGTTATCGCTGAGCACGCCTTCCTGGTCTTTGACCCGTTTTTCAAGATTGGCCCGGTATTTTTCAAAATAGTTTTCATCTACCGTTTCTCCTGAACGGGCAAGTGCGATCACTGTCCATTCCCCACCCAGGGTATCTGATGCCGGTGAAGTTACGGTTTCCTGTTCATAAGCAGCTGTCTTTTTCAGTGCATCTTCCAGCTTTGGGGTTCCGCCCCCGCAGCCTGTCAAAAGCCCCGCTGTGGTAACTAACACCAGAAACTGGCATGTCCGTTTTTTTAATCTGTTCATAATTTCCCCCTCATTTTTTCGTTTATCTGTTTTACGCTGAGAATCACATCTTCTTTATTGGAACATTCTATCGTCCAGGTCCGTTCCTTTGTGCAGGGAAGAAGTTTTAAAACCTTTTCCCATGGAATTGTGCCCTTTCCTAAGCCCAAATGGGAATCCCTGTCCCCTGTATTGTCATGGATATGGACATGTCCGACATATGGAGCAAGTTCCTTCGCCCATTTAAGGACAGAGATTTCCGAATAGCAGTGTGCGTGCCCCATATCCAGACACAGCTTAAACTTTGGATGATCTACGATTCTATATACATCCAAAAGAAGCCGCCAGTCTTCATCCAGGACATTTTCCATGACGATCTCAGGGCCTTCCCGGTCTTTTAAAAACTCCCGGAAAAACCGGCCCGTCTGCTCTGCCCAGCCTTCCCGGAAATATACCATCGGGATCATCCCGGAATGGTATACGATCTTTTCTGCCCCCAGACGGATCCCTGCCTGGTAACACTGGTCAAACCGTTCCATCGTCACTTTCCTTATCCGACTGTCAAAAGATGCCGGGTTTAAGTCCAGGAAAGGCCCATGCAGGGTAAGCGGCGGATTTCCCATCTGCCCCAGCCTTTTTTGATACAGTTCTATTTTTCTTTCCAGCTGGTCCAGATTGTCAGATATGGAAAACTCGATACTTTCCACACCGGTTCCATACTGACCGCAGATTTCTTTCATATCTTCATCGCAAAGCAAATGGCTGACATAGATCAAAGCATTTCCTCTTTCCCGGACTCAATCAGCCCGTATTTTTTCTTAATGCGTTCCAGTTTTTCAAGAAGCGGCCTGCTCAAAAACCATAAAAAGATCACAGTTGACAGTGCATGCACCAGATCCACCGGTATTCCTGAAATATAGAAAGCAACCAGGCTGGCTGGTGTGATATACCCGTAAGACATCAGGATGCTGGCCGGGTTCATGATTCCTCCATAAATCAGGACTACACTTAAAAACCCATAAATGCAAAGATCCCGTTTCCTTGCTTTTAAGATTCCTTTCTGGTAAAGGATTCCTGCAAGGAAGCCAATGATGCCAAAAGAAAACATCTGCCATGGTGTCCAGGGACCCTGTCCCATAAACATGTTGGATAACATCATGATTAGACAGCCAACAAGAAAACCTGCCTCGCCTCCGAAAGACACACCGGTAAGGATCACAATAGCAGCTACCGGTTTGAAACTGGGTACCATAAAGAAGGCTGCCCTCCCTGCGACACCAATCGCTGCAAGGACAGAGATCACCATGATCTCCCGTGCTTTTGGTTTGCGTCCTTCAAACATCATAAAAAACGGGAGCATTGCAGCCACGATCACGATCAGGCTGCATATCAGGTATTTCCTTCCATGGAAAAACCGGACTGACAGATACAAAAGCAGTGGTACGACCAAAAGCATCAGAGCAAGGGCAAACCAGGTCCTCCGGTTCACTTTCCCCTTCTTTTCCATCTGCCGGATGATCATCCCATCAGAGGGAAGTGTATATTCTTCCAGATCTTCTGCTGGTTCTTCTTGTGCTTCATTTGGGATATCTTCCCAGAATTCATCTATAAACTGATCCAGTTGCTGCTCTGTAAGCACGTAACCACATCCTTTCCGGTCACAGCTTCCGGAAACAAATGCCTTGCCATCCGGTTTGCTGCAGTTGTGTAGAAATTATTTCCGGCAAAAAACTCCCGGGTATTCTGGCTGGTAACGATGTTTCCCTCAAAAAACAGGCCTACCCTGTCCGCATACTCTGCAACAAATTCCACGTCATGGGAGATCATAAAGATCGTCAGGCCATGCTGTTTCAGCCGGGTTAAGATCTTTCCAATCTCTTCTTTATATTCTGCATCCATTCCCTTCGTGGGTTCGTCCATCAGGAGGATCCGCGGTCGAAGCAAAAGGACTTTGGCAAGTGCCAGCCTCTGCTGTTCCCCGCCACTCAGGTCATAAGGATGTCTTTCCAGAAGCCCTTCCAGCCTGGTAAGGCTTACGATCCCTTCTATGGTCTTTTCTTTTTTCATATGAATCTGATATTCCGAAGACATTTTTTCTCTCCTGCCCCCGATCACAGAATACAGATCTTCCAGGACTGTTTTCTTTAAGAAAATGCTCTGTGGGTTCTGCGGCATGACTCCCAAAAGCCCACAATACAGATCCCGGTCTTTATACGAACGGATATCCCGCCCTTCCAGAAAGATCTTCCCACGGTATGGACATCGCACCCGGCTTAAAAGAGACAGCGTAGTGCTCTTTCCCGTACCGTTTCCACCTACCAGTGCATAGAACTCTCCCTTTTTTACCTCCAGGGAAAGATCCCGGACAACATCCGGAGTGTCCTTTTCATACCGGAACCAGACATCTTTCGCCTGAATGGACAATTCTTTCTTCGAACTATCTGTTTTTGTGTATCTGACTTTTTCAGTAATTTCGCTCTTTCGCTGACTATCCGAAGCAATTCCTTTTTCGTTACAGTAACGGGAGAGCCACTGTCTTCCCTCACTGACTGTCAGCGGACAGGTTGCCTGACTGTCTGTCTCACCATAGATCTGCATAGGAATCGGCATGGAAAGAAACATGCCATGTTTTTGTTCCTTTAATTTTACCCCGATTTCCCTGGGAGTTCCTTCCAGATAAACATTCCCCTTATCCATGACAAATACCCTATCCGCATAAGGGATGATATCCTGAAGCCGGTGTTCCGTAAGGAGCACCGTTGTTCCAATATCACGGTTAATCTTTTTTACGGTTTCCAGAAAATCAGAAGCAGCGATGGGGTCCAGCTGAGACGTAGGCTCATCCAGTATTAAAAGGGATGGATGCATTGCCATGATCGCAGCCAGGTTTAAGATCTGCTTCTGCCCTCCTGACAGCTCTGAGACATTTTTATAAAACCACTGATGGATACCAAAATAGCTGGCCATCTCCGCAACCCGCAGCCGGATAGTCGCATTGTCATATCCCAGGCTTTCCAGTCCAAAGGAAAGCTCATGCCAGACTTTATCCGTTACGATCTGATTATCCGGGTTCTGCATGACAAAACCGATCTCCTGGCTCTGTGTCCGGTGGTCAATCCCCGAAAGCGGCATCCCCCGGTAAAAGATTTCTCCCTCTGACTTTCCAACCGGGGCCAGCACGGTTTTTAACTGGTGCAACAGCGTGCTTTTGCCGCATCCGCTCCGTCCGCAGATCACATTTAACGTTCCTTCTTCTATTTTCAGATTCGCATGGTCCAGAACCTTCCTGGAACATTCCGGGTATGCGAAGCTAAACTCCTTTACTTCTACAAGATTCATAATCATTATCCTTCCTGTTCCAGAGTTTCGTAGATTTTTTTGTAAGTCATATCCAGATCTGTTTCACAATGCTTCCGGCTTCTGGCAAAACGGATAGTCTCCGTCACATCCAGGATCACCGGAAGGAAACAAAAACATGCGAAACAGATGTATGTAAGCATTGCTTCAACTACTGGAACAGATACCGGAGCCTGATGCCCCTGAATGGTAAAACCAGCAAGTAAAATACGGGGATCATAACTTGCATAAGAAGCCCCATTCATACAGCCAGTGGCAAATACAAGGAATAAAGCTGCCATCACTGCCAGAAGCCCCTTATCCTTCTTCGTAAACTTGTAAATGGAAAAAGCAGTCCTTCCTTTTAATCCATATCCCCTGCTCCGCATGGAATCCGAAGTCTCTATGGCATTTTCCAAAGCCCATGTGACCAGTATCGACAGCATATTAAATCCCGCACGGATACGGTTAAAAAGACTGCCCTCTGAAACATCCCTTCCCATGGATTTCTGACCGTTCCGGATCACTTTCAGCTGCCCCGTAAATCTGGGGACAAAGCGAAGTGCCATGGAAAGGATCAGAGAAAGGGCCGGTATCAGCCTTCCAAACAGGTAAATAAATTTATCACTTGTCATAACTTTATTATAACAGGAAAACCACTGGATCACTACGAACATGACCGCTCCAAGGACTACTCCATAGACTAAGGCCTCCAAAGTGATCCAGTTTCCACTGCTTTCTACATAATATAGCATCGTGACCCCATAATGATTGAAAAGTGGATTCAGAAGAGCCACGATCAAAAGACTGGGAAGGGTAAAGAGAAAGCTTTGCCTAAGTGTCCTTTTTCCTCCAAGCAGAAAGATGGAATAAGACAAAGCACCCGCATAAGAAATGCAGATAAAGACGGGATGCTGATTAAACATAGTAAATAACAGTACTACAGCAAAATAAAAAAAATTCAAAAATGGATGGCATGTGGAAAAAGCATCAATGATGGATTGATCCGCAGGCTGTCTGTTTCTTTTCTCGGTCTTATTTGTTGATAACACGTTTAAATGTACTCCCTCTTTAATCCCTGCTCTTCACAGTACAAATCCACTTTGCTTCCCTTTTTGCAACGTATCGTGCAGTTTTTGTTCACGATCTTTGAGCCAATATGCTCAGGATCATGATGTATCTCCAGATATTCCAGCCGGTTGCATCCATGAAAGACTTCCTCTCCAAGATACATGATATTTTCCGGAATATATACCTCTTTCAATTTCTTACATCCGAAAAAGGCCCTCTGATCTAATTTTTTAATTTCTTTTGGTAAGACTATGGTTTCAAAGCCACAGAAGTAAAAGGCTTCCAGACCAATTTCTTCCAGTGTATCCGGCAGCGTGATCTCCTTTAATTCCTTACAGCGGTAAAAAGCTCTTCTTCCTATACTCTTTAAATGCTCCGGGAATACCACTTTACTTAACTGCGTGCAGGAATGGAAACAGCACTCCGGAATCCTGCGGCATTCTGAACTGGTTTCAAATGCTACCTTTTTAAGGGCTGTGCATCCTTTATAACTATAATCTCCCAAAATTTCCAAAGATGCCGGAAATGTTACTTCTCTGAGAGAATGATTTTCCGAAAAAGCACTCTCTTTGATTTCTTTAACGGTCTGTGGGAATACAACGGGCTTACGGAACTGGCAGCTTGCAAAAGCTTCCTTTCCTATGATTCTGCAGCCGGATGGCAGGATTATCTCTTTTATTTTCCCGTTGCCCTTATAACAGCAATCATCAATATAAATATATTTTTCAGGAATTGCTGCTACCTGTTTGTTTCTTTGCATACTGGCAAGCTGTGCCGTAAATGTACGATGATTAAATCGTAGTATACTCCATGTTGCTTTATCATTTTGTGAGCGCATATGATCTCCTTTCCAACGTTCGGATCATACAAACTGTATATCTTTTACATGTTTGTATTCTTTGCCTGACGTGTTGGATATACTGGCTCAAAATGTTTTCATAAGGCGTTTTTCATTCGATACATTTCACACAGGGAAAAGCAGCTCCGGAATCGCACCGGATTTCCTTAAATCGGCTGCCATCAGCCGAACCACGCTCGATTTTTTTGTTATTCTAATTATAACGATACGCCTTATTTCTGTCAATGTTCGCCAATGTTTCTGGTCTTTATCTCATACCAGTTTAACTATTTTTCACAATTTCTTTACTTCTTATCTTTGTATGGGTTTCCAACATCACTTCCAAGATTGCAGGTATACTTCCATTCAATCTTATCCCCATCTTTGGGCTTATAACTGGAAGCCCCATAATTCGGGAACTCTCCATTTACACTGTACATCCAGCCAGAATTTTTTCCGCAGTCAAATTCATAAAGCTGATTGATGCCTTCCACGTAATAGCTTTTATATAACGGGGTGTATTTGGAAGAGAGCTGGATGTTCTTTTCCCCGCAGATCTTTTTTAAGATGTCAAATACGGTATCGCCCGTAGTAAATTTAACTTCCATTTCCGGAAGTATCCAGCCATTCTCCGGAACAAATTCTTTTTTGGTTTCTTTTAAATCACCGATATTGTCAAGGATCGTCTGGCAGTCTATCGAAATGGTACAGGCAGCAGGTTTTCCGGAATCCCCTTTTCCGATTCCACAGCCCGTAAGGAGACAGCTCCACAAAAGCATAAAACAGCTGATTCCTATTACCCCGATCCGTTTCCAATATATTTTTTTCAGTTGTTTCATAATTATCCTCTATCGGATGAAAAGGTACCAAAAACACTATTTGATTTTTGATACCTTTTACACCCTTACTCTGTTTACTTAACTGTAATTTTTATCTTTTTTGTCACCTTTCCAGATTTAACTGTGATGGTAACGGTTCCTTTTCTCCGGCCTTTAATCACGCCCTTCGAGCTGACTGTTGCAATCTTCTTGTTGGAAGAACGGTAGGTCACTTTCTCCTGGGAAGTGATCGGGCTGACCACTGGTTTTAAAGTAACACTCTTTCCTTTCTTGATGGTCAGTTTTTTCTTGAGGCCGCTGATCTTCGTAGTCTTTACCTTTGCAGTCTGGACTTTTACTTTCAGAGTCGCTTTCTTTCCACTCTTTAAGGTAACGGTGATCTTTGCCGTTCCTGTTTTGGTTCCGGCTTTGATCTTTCCGTTCTTATAAACGGTCACGATCTTTTTGTTGCTGGAAGCCCAGGACTTTATAGAATCCCCGTATGCCATGGAAACTTTCACTTTCGTAGTGGTCTGCTTCCGCCGCAGGGTAAGGGAAGATACGTTCAGTTTTATGGCCGCCTTTAATTTGCTTCCATAATTCCGTGTCTGTTTTTTACCGCAGAGGGAACAGGTTCCTTCCTGCTTCGCCGGACGGAATACCGTAGCTTTTGCCGTAGTTTTCCAGGTGTATTTATGCGTATGTGCAATTACAGGAATCGTTTCCGTCTTTTCGTATCCGCAGACCTGGCAGGTATATCTCATCAGTCCGGTTGTCTTATAAGTAGCAGCCTTGATCTGCTTTCCTTTTCCATAGGAATGCTTCTGGTAACCACCCTTTTTCGTGTTATCCGTGATGTCACATTTTCCATACATGGCAACACACTCATGCCAGTGGGCATCCTTATCAAAATTCCATTTGCTGTCCCATACATGATCATGTTCCAGGGTATAATCATCGGTATAATGGAATACGATCTCATCCCCGTCTTCCAGGTACTGCTCTTTTACTCCAAGATCTGGGTGGATTCCATTTAAAGTATACATCCAGCCGGAGTTCTGTCCGTTGGAAAACTCTGCAAGCTCCTGACCATCCTTCGTGATTCCGGCAATGTAGGTCTCATCCCTTAATGTGCGGCAGCTCATTCCATTTTTGGACAGCACTTCTTTTAAGAGTTCCAGGACGTTGGCATTTCCATCGATCGTGTAATCTTTTGCTGCGATCCAGGTATCCAGATTTCCTTTTCGCAGGGTGTGTTCCTGATCCTCTTTCGCACTGCCATGAACAGAGTCTCCGAGAAGCGTAAAGCTTACCGTGATCGTACCGGCATCTTTTTTCAATACCTTAACGGTCAGTTCCACGAATGCTTCCTTATAGGAAATTTTCAGTTTCTGTTCCCCACGTTTATCCTTGTTATATCCCTCTATGGTAAGATCTGTCAGCGAAAGCTCCTGTCTTGTTCCGTCACTGATCACAGCAACCACTTTCATTCCACTGAGATCCAGGTCCTCCCCAAGGTAAAACTCTGTCCGGTAATCACCAGTCAGCTCCAGGGAATCCACATAAACACGCAGGCCTTCTGTAGAGACCAGTTTTTCCAGGTCTGCCCCCAGTGGATCATCCGTCCGGTTATATCCGGTCTGCCATCCACAGCCTTCCACCTTCGGGCAGCTGGTGGTTTCTTTTTCTGTATTGACATAAGTGGCTCCGCTTGCCGTCTCATGGGTCAGACAGTTGGTATCAATGTATCTTACAAAACCGATTCCTTTATCTGCCCCGCAGTCTTTTGCATAATAATTGTTGGTGATGTCATCGATCCGGTTCAGGCTGTCATAAAAACCAATGATACCTCCTACATATGCTGCATCTGCCTTTGTTGCCTGTACTGTTCCTGTAAAGGAATTGTTCTTAAAGGTATAAGTGCAGTTATTCCAGGTTTGTGCCACATAGAGGTCTCCACCAAGGATTCCTCCCACCTTGTCAGAACCGGTGATGCTTCCCTCTGAACTGCAGCTGTTGATGGTGATCTTGCATCCGTTCGGGGCTGTAGAATTGTCATAACCGCCACCCGCAATACCACCAGCCACTTCACCGGAAGCTTCCACTGTGCCGTAGAACTTACAGCCGATCACAGAGCAGTTGCCCATGGCATTGTCCCGGGTTCCGATGATGCCGCCAACATAACTGGTTCCGTAAACGTCAGCATAGCTTACACAGTTTTCTACGGTACCCTGCATACGTCCAGCAATCGCACCGATTTCATTCATATCTTTGTCATATCCAATGACAACATCCTTTTCAATGGTACAATTCCGTACTGTTGCTTCAAAGGAAGAAGAACATCCGGCATAAGGACTCATGGTCTTATTCGCACCCAGAAGTCCTGCTTTCAGAGTGCTGGATCCGCTCTTTAAGGTTACATTGTCTATCTCAACAGCCGTTCCGGAGAGTCCGACACCTTCAAAGTTGTTGACCAGACCATATCCGGCAATCTTTGTTCCATAGATGTTCAGGTTTCTGATCCTGGTATTTTGCACATATCCGAACAGCGGAAGACCACCTTCCGGGATAGTCACTGTATGGTTGTTTCCATCAAAGATACCACTGAATACATTCAGATTCGCACCGTTATGCAGATCTTTCTTTCCATCTTTTGTCACACCAATAGGCTTCCATCCAGTTGGCAGGGTGATATCTGCTGTAAGCTGGAAGTATGTATTTTCAAAGGAAAATCCCTCTGTATTTACCTTGTCACGCAATGCCTCAATATCTGAAGCTGTCTTAAGAAGGTATGGGGAACTTTCACTTCCGTTTCCCTCCCATGGAAGAGGGGCTTCTGTGACGGTGACACAGGCGGTGTCTGAATATACAAATGCACTATTTATCGTCTTATCTTTTTTCTGGGTACGTGCATCCAGCTGATACCGGATCCTGCAGTAATAATAAGTCTTTCCTGCCTCTTTTATATCCGGTTCATAGGAAGATTCCGTTGCACCTGGAATCAGCGTTCCATTTGTGGTGCCATTTTCCGTATTTTTATACCATTGATATCTTGCCTTAACGTCTGACTGTTTTATATCAGAAATCTCTACAGATAATTTATCCTGCAGCGGTACTCCCTTCACCCCGGTTATATCTGCTGGCTGCTTTGTGATCTGTGGAGCCTCCAAAGTCAGAGGATATACCCTTACACGATATAAGCCGCTTTCAGCAGAATAAGTTTTTCCATCTATCTCATAGGAAACAATACATTTGTAATAATTATAATAATGGGGGGTATCTGTTGGTACCTGATAGGATGATGCAACAGCACCTTCGATCTCTTCCATCTGGTCAGATGTATTTCCTTGATACCACTGATAGGACAGTCTTCCCTCATCTTCCCGCAGTACCTCCGGCTGTATTATAAATGGATCTGCTTCTTCATCCTGCATAAAGCCATATCTGTCCGGTTCCTGTCCCTGGTAAGAAAGAACCGGTGTATAGTCGGTCTCGCCCTTCTTAAAAATGATTGTATAATCGGTAGCTTCCGCAATATATTTCTCTTCACTTTCCGGTAAATGGATACATAATTTATATTCACTGTGCTGGTCCCAGTCAGGGGTAAATCTTAAGCCAAAGGTACTTTGTGTAAGTTCCGCTCCGTCTAAAGATAACAATTCCGGATAATTGGAAAGATATGCCCAGCCGGGAGCCCATGCATTAATGTTGATATATTTCGTATTCTGCGGAACAAGCACTTCCATCTGCTGGTCATCCAGTGTGTCTTTCAGATCACCTCCGAGTTTATGTCCCCAGGAATCTTCCAGTGTTAGTTCCGTAAGATGGGTCTTATAAGAAACAGGAATCTGTACAGACTGGACAACACTTCCCTCCTGCCGTACCTCAAGCCTGATTGTCTGAATTGCTTTATAGCTGTACTTAACACTGGTACCCCTTAATAATGAAAAGTCATTCTTATCCAGTTTCACCCTACATATGGTTTCATCAGCCGGATTCGTGTATACCGCATAGACCGATCCGTTTTCCGGAAAACTGTCTTTCGTGTCCACATGCAGAGCCATCTGTCCATGACTCAGCTCCATAGGCAGCATGAATGCACTTTCAGAATTTAATCCATCAAGACGGTATTCTTTCTGGGTTTCCCCGTCTGTGATCTTCAGACTCACCGCATCGAGATAATCCCCCGTCTGTCCGGATGCCGGAACAACTGTTACATTAGCATAAGCCGCTGAGATTGCGGTTGCCGGCGAACCATCTTCTGTTTCCACCAGTTTTTCTGCTGTAACGAAATAGGGAACATCTCTTGCCTCCAAAGCAGGAAGTGTAACCCGCCCTTCCGAATCTGTGAGCAGTCCTTCCTGTTTCACACCATCAATATAAACGGATGCCCCGCTGCAGTCTGAAAATGCAGTTCCATATACATTGCTTTGGCGCAGCCGTAAGGTTATAGTTTCTCCCTGTGTGACCGTTTCTTCTGTTTCGGTAAAAAAGGCAAATCGGTCTTTTCCTTTTCTCTGTTGGATATAAAAATGAAGGCTGTCTCCATCTTCAACGCTCCTGGTAAGGGATTCCTGATAATTCGCACTGTCATTATTCAGTGCGAATCGAATGCCGGGCACCGAATCCCGGTCATATCCCCAGAGCTTATAGATCAGACCATCATAGCTTCCACTTTCATCTTCACGAAAATCATAGCCGGCTGCTGCACCGCCAGAGTAATACAGATCATGGGCTATCCTAAGGGCATCATCCATAGTGTAAGAAGACTGCCCACTCAACGTCACAGTACGTCCTGCCATAAGCTGTCCATCTTTGTCATCAAGGAATTTTCCATCTTTACTGACACTGACAGTTACCTGTATTTCTTTTGCTGCTCCTGTTTCTCCTTCAGACTGGTCTGTTCCATCACTGAAAAGAGCAGCACTTTCATCTGTAAATTCACCTTCACCTGTGTCCTGCTCTTCCATATCCAGATCAGGATCGGAATCTCCATTCTCTGTTGCCTGAATATCATCCGAATCTTCTTCCACAAGATCAACCGAATCATCGGATAGTGTCCCTTCTTCCGAATCCAGCTGCTCATCTGCAGAAATATCTTCTTCCAGAATGTCCTGACCGGCCAAATCTGTTTCTTCGGATGTATACGCCTCATTAGCATTCCAGTCTTCTGCAAATGCATTTACCGGAAGCTGTAGTACTAACAAAAATACCAGCAGCCATCCGGCAATCCTTTTCCACAATTTTGTTTTTTTCATTTTGTCCCTTCTTTAAAAAAAGCTCCTCTTCCTCACGGAAGAAGAGCTCTTCAACTCTTAATTATTTTACCTTGACAGTCACTTTAACGGATTTAGATCCGGATTTTACTGTTATTTTTACAGTACCTTTTTTCTTTCCGGTTACAACGCCCTTGGAAGAAACGGTTGCAATCTTTTTGTTGGAACTTGTATAAGTAACCTTCTGACGGGATGTGAATGGAGTTACGACTGGCTTCAGTGTCACTCTCTTTCCTTTCCGAACAGTTACATTTTTGGATACTGTGATTTTTGAGGTTTTTACTGCTGCTGTCTGAACTCTTACCTTAACGGTCTTCTTCAGTCCACTGGCAAGGGTAATCTGCAGTTTCGCAGTTCCACTCTTTTTGCCAGTGATCTTGCAGGTTCCGTTAGACTTGCCGCTTACTGTGAAGATCTTACGATTGGAAGATTTCCAAGATTTCACAGAATCGCCTTTTGCAAGTCCGGTAACTTTAAGTCTGGAAGTAGACTGTTTTACTTTTAAGGTTACAGTAGAAGCGTTAAGAGTTGCTTTCGGTGCAAGCTTTTTACCTACATTTCTGGTTTCACTCTTATTGCATGCAGAGCATTTTCTGGTCTGAACTTCTGGTTTAAATACTGTAGCTGCTGCTGTTCTTTTCCAGTTGCTCCACTTGTGACCTGTTGCTTTGATGGTTTCTGTCTTTGTTTCATCACATCTGCTACAAGTATAAGTAAGCGTGCCATCTGCTGTGCAGGTTGCTTTCTTTGTTACCTTGGAGACGAAATCATGTCCAAGTGCCGGAATCTCCTGTACATCTTCTTTGGCATCACAGGCTGTACAGTGTTTGCTCTTTTCACCAGCTTCTGTGCAGGTTGCTGCTTTATCTACTACATAATCCTCGGACCATGTATGACCAGTAGCAGGAATCGCATTTTCCTCTGTCGGATAAGAATAGTGTTCTCCGCATACTTCGCAGACACCAACTTCTTTCCAGCCGTTTTCTGTGCAAGTTGCATCTTTTGATTCTATAGCATCTGCTTTGCAATGAACAATAGTTCCCGCTGGAATTGTCGATCCGGACCAACTTGCAGCCGGAATCATAGAATCCCATTGTTCTTTTGTTCCAGCATAACAAGCTGATTTCAAGCTTGATTTATTAAAGGCATTCCTTCCAACACTTGTTACATTTTTAAAATCAAATGCAGTAAGTGCCGTTCCTTTGAAACATTCTTTTGGAATTTTATCAATATTGCTTTCACAATTAAATGTTTTTAATGATGTACATCCATTAAATGCATTGCTTCCCAAATCTTGAATTTTTTTCGCTGTTACTGTAGTTAATGCTGTACAATTTTGAAAAGCATATTCTCCAATTTCCAATTCTTCGTTTTCAAATGTAACACTTTCCACGCCAGAATCTGCAAATGCAGCGTTTTCAATTATTTGGACATTATTCAAATTAATGCTCTTCAACGCATCTATATCACTAAATGCAGCTGTCGAAATTTTAGTAACATTTGGTGAGAGTACTACTTTCTCCAGATTATCATAAGCTCCTGGTCGGCCATTATCAAAATTA
>OHYB01000386.1_pt1 | contig 22726 bp, 18 predicted proteins | sample 1580181 | NCBI WGS metagenome assembly OHYB01 (sample SAMEA3882510, study PRJEB24775) | human gut metagenome | biome: human-associated habitat; feature: intestine environment; material: feces | place: Netherlands | collected 2009/2010
ATGTCAGTGACGATCACGTGGTCACAGAGGCTTAATGCCTTTGCAAAGTCATCAAGGAATGCAATTGTTCTGGAATAAGTATGAGGCTGGAATACACACCATAATTCGTTATGTGGATAATTCTTAGCAGATTCCAGAGTTGCACGGATCTCTGTTGGATGATGCGCATAGTCATCAACAACGGTGAAGTCGTTGCATGTGCCTTTTAGTTCAAAACGACGTTTGGCGCCAGTGAATCCAAGAAGTCCTTTCTTCATTGTATCAACATCAATGCCGATACGTTTTGCAGCAGCAATGGCAGCCAGTGCATTCTTCACGTTATGTTCTCCGTTGACATTTAACTGGATATGGTCAATAAATTCTCCTTTATAGTAATAATCGAAATGAGCATGTCCAAATGCATCATACCCGATGTTCTTTGCACAATAGTCATAAGAATCATTTTCTAATCCAAAAGTTGCATATTCTGCCTTTAATCCGTCCACAATATAATCAATGTTCTCAATTTCACCGTTGATGATCAGATAACCATAATCAGGAAGTTTATGGGCAAATTCACGGAAAGAATGGCGGATATCATCAAGATCCTTAAAGAAGTCCATGTGATCTTCTTCAATATTGAGGATAATACTGATCTTAGGGAAGAATTCTAAGAAACTGTTTGTGTATTCACATGCTTCAGTTACGAATGTCTCAGAATGTCCGACACGGATATTTCCATTGATCGCATCAAGAATTCCACCAACGCTGATCGTAGGATCTGTGTTACCAGCAAGTAAAATGTAAGATAACATAGAAGTTGTTGTTGTCTTACCGTGAGTTCCGGATACAGCGATCGCATTCTGATAATTGTGCATCATCTGACCAAGCAGTGTAGCACGTTTCATGACAGGAATCTTACGGCGGATGGCTTCTTTGTATTCTTCGTTGGTATCAAAGTTGATCGCTGCTGTGTATACAACAAGATCGATATCATCTGTGATATTATCTGCAGTCTGGCTGAGATAAACTTTTGCACCTTTGTCTTCTAAGTGTTTGATGATATCGGAAGTATGGATATCGGATCCGGAAATCGTAAAACCTTCTTTAATAAGGATCTCAGCAAGACCGCTCATGCTGATTCCTCCGATTCCCATAAAATGAATATGAATTGGTCTGTTAAAATCTATCTGATACATTTTCATGTGCCCTTTCTTTCTATCGTTGATATAGTTTCATTGTTTTCCTTATTATAAGTCACTGCAACTAATCTTGCAAGACAGAGATTGAATTGGAAAATATTATATTTGCTATAAAAATATGGAGAAAAAAGTAGTAAAATGTCATAATAAAAAAGCTGATAAAAAACAAGTTTTTGTTCACATTTGCTGAAAATAGTGTTATAATAAAAATTAGCATATACGGTCTAAGAGAAAGAAGAAGTTACCAGAGCCTGACCGGAGAGCGAATTTTAGCTATATTATTAGAAACTAGGAGGATGACAACATGCAAATAACTGATGTACGTATTAGAAAAGTGGCCAAAGAAGGTAAGATGAAAGCTGTTGTATCAATCACAATCGATAATGAATTTGTGGTACATGATATTAAAGTAATCGAGGGAGAGAAAGGACTGTTTATCGCTATGCCAAGCCGTAAGGCTTCCGATGGAGAGTATCGCGATATTGCACATCCGATCAATTCCAACACAAGAGAAAAGATCCAAAGTCTGATTTTGGAGAAATACGAGGAAGTAATGGCAGAAGATGCCGTTGCAGATAATGCGTAACCGGATTGTCATATATATGGGGTGACGCAAAACGAGATAAAAGCGGTGGCTGGGGGGCCACCGCTTTTTCTTTACAAAATGCCAGAGTCTTGCTATAGTGGAACGTAGAAAAATGTCCGTGGGCGAATGGCGGAAGAGAAAGAAAAAGAGGAGACAGGTGTGTAATGAGAGTGGAACTGCCGGAAAGCTTTGAAAAGAGAATGCAAGAGATGCTGGGGGATGAATACGAATCGTATATCGAAAGTTATGATAACCCCAGACAGTACGGACTCCGGATCAATCCGATGAAGATCACGGAAGAGGAACTGGCGGAAGGCTCCGGTTTTTCTCTGGATCCGATCCCGTGGACAAAGACGGGGTATTTTTATAAAGAAGAAGATCAGCCGGCCAGACATCCATATTACAGTGCCGGTCTTTATTATCTGCAGGAGCCAAGCGCTATGACTCCGGCGGCGAGGTTTCCGGTGGAACCGGGGGAGAGAGTTCTGGATCTGTGTGCAGCACCGGGAGGAAAGGCAACGGCTCTCGGCGCAGCGCTTCAGGGAAAAGGTGTGCTGGTGGCAAATGATATCAGTAATTCCAGGGCTAAAGCACTATTAAAGAATCTGGAAGTATTTGGCATATCCAACGCCTTTGTGACCAACGAAGTACCACAGAACCTGGCAGAGCGATTTGAAGGATTTTTTGATAAAGTGCTGATCGATGCACCGTGCTCCGGGGAGGGGATGTTCCGCAAAGATCCGGCGGTGATCAAAACCTGGGAGGAAGAACGCCCGGAGTACTTTGCAAAACTGCAGAAAGATATTCTGAAAAATGGTGTGCGGATGTTGCGCCCGGGTGGAAAACTGCTGTATTCCACCTGTACCTTTGCTCCGGTAGAAAACGAGGGAAGTATCTCCTGGATCCTGGAGCAGTGTCCGGAGATGGAACTGATTCCTATCGAAGGATATGAAGGATTCTCCGAGGGTAACCCTGCGTGGGGTGATGGAAGAGAGGAACTGCGCCGCTGTGTGCGGGTCTGGCCGCATAAGATGAAAGGAGAGGGGCATTTTCTGGCTCTGCTGAAAAAGTCCGAGGATGCGCCCGAGACAAGGATCAGACTGGAACCGCCGACACGGATGGATAAGAAAAATAAAGCAGTCCTGGAAGAATTCTTCAGGGACTGTCAGTGGAAGCCGGACTGGGAGCGGGTACAGATCAAGGGCGAGAAAGTCTACCTGGTACCGGAGCTTCCGGCAAAGTTGAACGGGATCCATTTCTTACGAAACGGACTGTATCTGGGAGATCTGAAGAAAAACCGTTTTGAACCATCCCAGCAGCTGGCGATGACGCTGAAGGCTTCCGACTATGCGGGAAGCGTATCCCTTTCACCGGAGGATGAACGGATCGGACGATATCTGCGTGGAGAAACCCTGCTTTTGGAACCGGGGGAAGCGACCAGAGAGAAAGGCTGGATCCTGGTCTGTGTGGATCAGTATGCACTCGGCTGGGGAAAACTTGTGAACGGAGTTCTGAAGAATAAATACTGGAGCGGTTGGCGGCTAAAAAGTTGACATAATCCGCACTTTAATGCAGAAATTCGCCAAAACTCTACTAATTATTACGCAAATATTACGAGATGTTAAAAAACTACTTCACAATGCTACAAAATCATGCTATAATGACTCTTGCCTGAGAAAGTGAGAGGAATTAATATGAGAAGAAAAAGAATCATAAGCCTGGTACTTTCCGCATGTCTTATCGTGGGAAGTGCGGTACAGGGTGGAGCTGCTACCACGCAGGAGAAGATCTCCGATGCGAAGGCACAGCAGCAGGCGAATCAGTCTTCCCTGCAACAGACCCAGGAAAAGATTCAGGAACTGGAATCAAAAAAAGGTGAATCCGAAACATATCTTGCAGATCTGAACACTCAGTTGGACGATCTTCGCAGCAGTCTGGAAAAACTGCAGAACGATTACGATGCGAAGCAGGAAGAACTGACACAGCTGCAAAGTGACCTTGAAGATGCGAAAGCGGATGAAGCGCAGCAGTATGAAGCGATGAAACTCCGTATCCGCTATATGTACGAAAACTCAGCCAGCAATTATATGAACCTGCTGTTTGAATCAGGAAGTATTTCTGATTTCTTAAACCAGGCTGAGAACATTTCCCAGATGTCAAAGTATGACAGAGACATGCTGGATACATACAGAGAAACAAAAGAAGCCATCCAGACCAAAGAGGAACAGGTGGCACAGGAAAAAGAAGAGATTGTGGCTCTTCAGCAGGAGAGCGCGGACAAGCAGGCAGCAGTAGAAGAACTGGTGGAGGCAACTTACCAGCAGATCCGTGAATATCAGGAGGATATTCAGAGTCAGCAGACAGCAGAGAATGATCTGTTGACCAAGATCAGCAGTCAGGAAGATGCGATCAACGACCTTCTTCGTCAGGCAAAAGAGGAAGAAGCAGCAGCCAGATTAGCAGCACAGCAGGCGGCACAGGCAGCAGCTGAGAAAGCAGCACAGGAAGCGGCAGCAAAAGAAGCAGCAGAGAAAAAAGCGGCAGAAGATGCAGCAGCACAAAAGGCAGCACAGCAGAAAGCAGCGCAGCAGGCAGCGTCAGCGACACAGAAAAAATCAAACAGCAGTACAACAACGACTACAACGACAAGTAATACTGCTGCGAATACAACAACTTCAACAACTACAACAGACAGCTCCGACGATACCATCGATACTTCACAGGGCAAATACCTGGGAAGATTCAAACTGACAGCATATTGCGGCTGTTCCATCTGTTGCGGAAAATGGTCCGGCGGCGGTACAGCCAGCGGAACCACTCCGACACCGGGACGTACCATCGCGATGGCGGGAGTTCCATTCGGAACCAAACTTTCCATCAACGGTCAGATCTATACCGTAGAAGACAGAGGAACCGCATACGGACATGTGGACATCTTCATGGGAAGCCACAGCCAGGCATTGAGCTTTGGTATGAAATATGCGGATGTGTATCAGGTGAATTAAGAGAAGAATAAGAACAGAGAGTGCAGGATACGGGAAACGTGTCTGCGCTCTCTTTTTTCGTTTACAGGAGATTGCTTTCCAGTTCATAATCCGGCTTCCGGCTGCATAGAATGCAGATAGTTTCATAGCAACGAAACAAAGGAGGGGAAAAGATGGATGCCACGATTCTGGTAAACCGTACACACCGCTTACCGCGAAAAGCGATACCACAGACCTTAGTTGAGCCGGAAATCATCTTTGATGCACCTGTCGGGGACAGGAAAAGATTACTTGCAGTCAGTGCAGCGAAGGGAGTGGAGGCACTTTTTGCGAGAGGAAAAGAGGAAGGAATCTATCTGTGCGGAGTATCCGGTTATCGAAGTTATGAAAGACAGGAAGAACTCTATCAGAAGAAACTGCGGGAACAGCAGGAGCTGGACCGACTTGCCGCCATGTCGGATGACGACGTGATGCAGGCATCCATGAACCGCGTCTCGCAGGACACCGAGCGCCTGACCCGCCGCAACATGAAGCTCTGCGTTATGTGGCGCTTGCGCACCGCCGCGTCCGGCTCGTTGGCGGCATCCCGCCGCAGCTTGTCCAGATAGGCGTTGACATCCGCCTTGCGAGAGAACGACTTGAATTGCAGCCGCACCGGACTGACTTTCAAAAGGCTGGCGAACGAGTAGATGACGCTGCGCTGCTCCCGCGGGGAACGCAGCAGGAAGTTGATGGGCTCGATTTCCAGAATCTTGATGTAGCGGTCATCTGTTGTGTGCAGAATGCCGTTCTCGATTTTCTCGATGGGGAGTAAATCGTAGAGCGTCTGCCGCTTTACCAGCTTTCCGTGACGGTCTGCCTTGCGCTGCAAGACCTGTGCGTTGTGGGGCAGGGTGTCGGCATCGTCGTAGTAGACAACACGGTATCGCTTACTAATGAACCGCAAATGTCGGTGGCGGTTGGCTTCAAGATTGCCCTGCGGTGTGGGTGTGACGATGCGGCGACGCTTCATAAAGCGGAACCAGTGCGCCACAAACTGCGTCAGGCTGTCGCCGCCGATACCGACCACACCAAAAACACCCAGCGGCACCGACACTGCAATGACAATCATCAGGCGAATGTTGAACGCCAGCGGCAGATAAAACAGCGGCACCGCACTGCCCACGGCAAGCACAGCCGCCTCCACTGCATTGCGCAGCTTGACCGTACCGCCGAGAATCGTGCCGGTGTCCACAAAATTCTGCGGGATCAGGTAAACATCCCGCTCTTCGCGTGAAATTTCGACCACCTCCAAACAAAAAGAGCGCCCTCGAAAAAGGCGCTCTTGTGTTTCTGTTCAATTTTGACGATAATATTATAGCAGAGTCATATTGCAGCAAAAAAGACTTTTGCTGTGCGGATGTTGTGCTGATTTACTGCATTTCGGCAGATAAATTTTCAAATGCATATTTGTGGCATCAATGTAGCTACATAGATTGACAACCCGACAAGATGAACGTATAATGAAGATAAGAAGAAAACCACGGCAGGAAGGGAGTTTGTATTATGGAAAATATTGTTTCGGCGGCCAAAACGGATGTGTTCCGTGTTCGCATCAACCCGGAAATCAAGCAGGAACTGGAATCTGTGTATGCAAAGAACGGCCTTACCTTGACCGATGCCATCAACGTGTTTTTCCAGCAGTCGCTGAACGCTGGCGGTTTTCCCTTTGCTGTGACCGAGGACAACGCGGAGATCATCAAGGCAAAGGCACTTTCCCGCCTGACAAAGCAGTTGCAGGAAGCGCAGGACGATCCGGTTTCTTACTCCGAGGATGAAGTGTATAAAATGTTCGGAGTAGAGAAATGAGGGTAAGCTATAAGAGAGCCGCCGTCAAGGACATGGAGGCGACCCGCGACTATATTGCCGGGCAGCTGAAGAACCCGAAAGCGGCCAAAAAGCTGATGACAGCGCTGCTGAAAGCAATATCCTTGCTGGCAGATAATCCTTATATGGGCGCGGCACTGGCAGAAAAGTTTGAAATCGCCACAGATGTGCGCTATTTTGTGGTGTCAAAGCAGCTGATCTTCTACCGTGTGGACGAGGGAAACAGCGTGATAGAGATTCTTCGAGTATTGGACGGCAGGACGGATTATTTGTCTGTACTGTTCGGATAAATAAAAAATAGGAGGGCTGATCCTGCGTATTGGCAGAAGCAGCCCTCTTTGTTTTAGTGCAGATACCCTTTGGGGTTGACGTAAACCCCGTCGACAATAACACAAATATGCAGATGATTTCCGGTCACATCGCCGGTTGCGCCGACCTTCGCAATGGTGTCGTACTTGTTTACAGTATCGCCAACCTGCGCCAAAAGCTGGCTGCAATGGGCGTAAAGGGTGCAATATCCGCCGCCGTGGTTGATAACCAGATAATTGCCATAACTGACATGGTACCCTGCTTTAATGACCGTGCCGGCCTCCACTGCCAGAATCGGTGTGCCGTAGGGATAGGCAATGTCTAAACCGTTGTGGTTGGTGGTATCCTTGCCGGGAATGCCGACATCCTCGCGTTTGCCGAAGAAAGAAGTAATGTGCTGTTCCCAGTTGGGGTCATTGAACGGATTGCCAAACCCGCCGCCGGGGGCAGGGGAGTCATCATCAATAAGTGCATCGTTGATTTGTCCCAGAATCGAGATACCTTCGTGTTCTTCAATTTCGTGGAGGTAGACGGTCAGGTTATGCGCATAGGCATCGGCATAGTTTTTCTGCCTATCATCAAGCTGCCAGACCGTGTCGGCAAAGTAGTCATCGCCCACATAGGAAAGCGCGAAAACAGTGTAAGTGTGATCCTCTTGTACAGTTATGGTCTGCCCACGCACCTCTTTCTGCACAGGCTCAGTGCGGACTTCCTCGGAAGTGGTGTAGCCATAATATTCTGTCCGGTGCGCTTGTACTTGTGCGGAGAGGTCAGCCGGGCTGATTTTGGTATAGTCGTCCTCTCCTTGGTAGGCGCAGTACATAGAAATAAGTTGAAAGGCGTTGTATGAAACATGACCGCCCACGGAATCGACCACATCGCTGTAGGTAAGGTTTGCACGCTCGGATTCTATTTCGGCAAGGGTATCCTCGTAGGCTTCCTGCAAAATATCCGATACGGCATTGCGAAGCTGTATCACGTTGGCAGCAACTTCTAAATCGTTGTTGATTGCCGTGCTGGGCTGTGTAAGTGTACCGAAAATCGCGCCGGGCAGCATGAGCAGCACCAGAACCGGCAGCAGAAAGACCGCAATGACAACGACCAGTACTTCCTTGCGGTACTGCACCGCAGCTTCAGTAGCAGCCCCGGCGGGACCGCCCTGCATTCCAGCTTGCGCGATTTTGGCAAGTCTTGGCGCGTTATGAAGTGCCGTTGAGGTCGCCTGCCGGGAATTTTGCGTATCATTTTCCATCATTTAGTGTCTCCGCGCGGGGGCTTTTGGCATGGCCGCCACCTTGCGCTCATCATACTGCATACGCCCACGTTCGTCCTGAACGGTGGGCGTTTTTTCTACGCGAGTCGTGGCGTAGACCTTGTACCACTTTTCGCCATCGCGGGAAGTTTGCTCGGCAAAATGACCATCCGGTTTTTCGTACTGACGGGCATTGTACATGGCAAACTGAATCTGCCCACGACCGGGAATAATTTCGCGCCCTTGAATCTTGCCGCCGCCGATTTCCACATCTGTGACGCTGTTGCCCATCTGCCCCAGCAACACGCGGTTCATAGCGGCCTGCTGGATAGAGGACGAAGTGGGAATGGTAGACTGTTCCGTAATAGCCGAACTGCCACCGGCGCGCATAGCAATTTCACTGTCTCTTGTCGGGGAAACATCAACCGTGCTATCGCCCTCCAGCGCCAGCGGCGTGGCGGGGACAGGGGAGTCCGTCACGGTGTCATTTTCGGCCATTGCCATTGCAGGAGGAATGCTTTCACTGGTGGCAGGGACCGGCATGGCTTCCGCGTCGCTGGTTCCTGCAAAATAGCCATTGAGCGCTTCCACGGCGCTGTCGCCTGTAATACTGCCGCCCGTCTGCCCGGTGGCGATGGAGCCGATGACCTTACTGGCAAAGCCACCGTCTTTACCAAGGCTGTTGTGGTACATGGCCCCACCCAAAGAAGCCCCGATGCCACCAGACTGCCCACTGATGGAGCTTGCGGTACTTTGCTGCACATGACGACTTACCATGCCGGAAAGCCCGCCCGCAAAGGTATTGCTGGGTGTGGCTTTTGCGGTAGCAGTTGAAGCGGCGGCTTTTGCAGCGCCCAGCCCCATAAAGGCTTTGCCGATTTCAAAACCACGAAAGGCTAACAATGCCTCGGACAGCATCGAGCCGGGCGAGCGTGAAACGCCGATGCCCAACGAGTGCAGAATACCGTCCAGCTTGGTGCTGACTTTCAGAAACGCGATAGCACACAGCAGCCACAGGAACAGATTCCCGGAGACCGCATCCTTACCATGTGCGTCCACGGCCGCAGCAGCTTCATCCTCGGTCAAAGCAAAAGCAGCCGGGCAGTACAGGAGAGCAAGGCTAACAGCGGTGAATAAAGAAAAAAGAGTTTTTTTCACGTAAAAAATCTCCTATAAGGACAGAGGATTAGAGAGAAATTCCCCGACCATATTGACGAACAGCTTCAAGCACCATGCGTTCATAATCAGCAGCAGAAGCTGCCCGCCGAACATCCGGCACCAGCTTTTGAAAATGTTGTTTGTGCCGCGCGCCGCACCCATGGCAAAGGCAAGCGGCGCAGTAAAGACCAGAATTCCCAGCACAACATATCGCTCGGCAGCTTCCAAAAGCAGCTTTAAGTAATTCCATGCAAGAATCACAACAAGGATCAGAGCAATCAGCGCTACTGAGCCGTTGGCAATCACGCCAATGATGACGAGCAGTACGGAATTGAAGTCTCCAAACTGCACGCCGGGCAGGCTGCTGTCCAGAATCCAGTTGTAGGGCGTGCCGCCGATTTGCAAGGCAAGGTTGACGATGTCGTCGCAGTACCAAATCAGCAGCAGAAAAATCACAGAACGCACCACCAGATTGATGGGATTCTCGGTATCGATGTCAAACCCGGCACCATAGCAGCGGTAAAGCTGCCACACAAGGTTCAGCAGCACCAGCCCGATGGCCGTCCAAATGAAGATTTCATACATAGCCGAAGCAGCAGGGAAGTACCGCTTGAACGTGTCCATATTGCAGCCCAACGCGCCGAGTACCGAGGTAGATGCCAGATCCAGCAGGTTCATCACCTGCGTTGCCAGCCAATCGACAATACCGTCTAAAATGCCCAAAGGCGTTCACCTCCTTGTTGCAATTCCGCGCAGGCTTACGGATTCCAAGTGCCGCCCTGAAAGAACGGCGTGACATAAGCCATGATGAAGCTGAGACCGTTCAGAATCGCCCAGGTGATGGCAATGCGCTTGAGCCATGCGCGAGAGTCGTCCACGGTCTTGCCGTTCTTGGAAAAGTTCATCAGCAGCAGGGCAACGGCGGCACAGACAACAGCTGTGACGGTGGAGATGGAGATGATTTGCGAGTAGACATCCTGCATGATCTCGCTGGCTTTCGTCCAGACGGTTGTGCTGGCTGCGGCGGTGGGAGAATTATCCTCGCCGGTTGCAAAAGCGGGCATTGCGGTCAGTACACTGCATAGGACAGCGCAAAGGGCTGTCCTTATGCGCTTGTGGTAAAAAGAATACGTGTTTTTCTTGATCATTGAAACCTCCTGTGTGTAAAAATGCTTTATGAGTTGCCAAAAGTAGACCATTACCATAATAACAAATTGGCTGTGCAGGAAAAAAGGCTTTCGCTCTGCGGATGTATTGCGGATGTTGTGCAGGTTCAATCAGGGGTAAGGAGATTGGTGATTTTCTCGCAATTTTGTAGCATAGGACAGTGATGCCAGCAACAAAAGATATTCAAACGTAGAAATGAAAATAGAGCTGTCATGAGACGGCAGCCCTATTTTTATCACAAAACCAGTTCCTGTACAAAATTCCTTGTGCGGTTGATACTTGGAGAGGCAAGACAGTAATATAGATATTCCCATATAACGCAAAGCGCCGTTACCGCAGGTGAAGCGGTAACGGCGGGGAAGTGATTGACTATATTGGCAGCGCAGATAACATTGGGCACCATCATTTCCGGTTTCAACTGATACAAAATGGTATTGGCGCAGACCCGATGGCAGTCTTTTGTGAAATTTCGGCCATAAAGGGAAAACCTATTAAACGAAAACAAATGTTAAAATTTCACCTGGTTTGCTTTCCGGTACTCTGTTGGCGAGGTTCCTTCTGCATTGCGGAAAGTTTGGGAGAAGTAGCTGGAAGAAGAAAAGCCCAGAATAGCTGCGATCTGAGAGAGAGAAAGGTCCGTCTCGGCCAGGAGACGCTTTCCTTCTTTTATGCGGCAGTTGATGATATAATTGATGGGCGAAACACCGTATTCGCGCTTAAAGGCGTGTACCATATAATATTTGGTGATGCTGACCTTTTCTGCCAGCTGGTCCAGCGTGATATTTTCCTTATAATGGTGGTCAATGTAGCGCTTTACCGTTGCACACTGGCGGTTGGCAGGCAGGCGGGAGTGGATCGGCACAGCCGAAACACTGGCGTTGCGCATCAGCTGTACAACGATAATATCCATGTAGGCCTGGCAAAGTATCTGGAAACTCGACTCTCGGTTCTGCATTTCCCGCAGGATCTTGCGCATACAGACCAGCACATCGTTATCCTCTTTAAAGGTATAAATGCAAAAGCTGCCCTCGGCGGCATCGGAAATCGTAAATTCCAGCCCTTCGATGCCAAGCACAATATATTCCAACGGGTGTGATTCAAAGCTGACTTCGGTGTGGATGACGTTGGGATTGACCACGACCAGCTGGTGCGCCTGCACGGGGAACAGCTTGTCATTGATCTGAAACTGCCCCTCGCCATCGACAATATAAAATAGCTCTGCGTAGCTATGGGAATGTGGGATGGAGGGCCAATCGCCGCTGTATTTTGTAGAGGCTATATTGCGCAGCTTCATCTTGTCGCGGGGGAGTGCGTCATCATCCGGGTTGAAAGCATAGTTGATGTGGCTCATGGCGAGGCCTCCGAACTTTTTGATATATTGTCATAATTCTATTATATGGCACACGTCCGAAAAATGCAACGAATTTTTTGGGCGATTTTATCAATATGTTGCTTTGTTTCGAAATACAAACGTGTAAAGTGCACAATTTTCAGACGCGAAAGTCGGACGTTGTGCCGAAAAAACGGTGAATAACAATATTGCTAAAATGATGAGCAATATAATAATTGATAAATGATGTGAAAAGCACTACACTTAAGTCACCGCGAAAGGGATGAAATCCCGACATAGAAATTACACTTAGGAGGAAAACACAAATGAAGAAGATCGTTGCACTTTTGATGGCTTCTGCTATGGCAGCTTCGCTGGCTGCTTGTGGCGGCAACGCCCAGAGTTCGGAAGCTGCTTCTACTGCTCCCGCAGAGTCTACGGCTGCCGAGTCTACGTCCACCGACGGTAAAAAGTACGAGGGCGTTGAATTGACTATGTGGTCCATGTGGTCTGCCGGTGAGGTTCAGGCAAATGCAATTCAGGCCGCCGCTGACGCTTTCGAGGCTGAAACCGGCGCACACGTCAACATCGAGTGGAAAGGCCGCGATGTCAACACCCTGATTTCTGCCGCCCTGGAATCCGGCGAAAAGCTGGACATCTTTGAGGACGACTACAACCGTATCGGCCACGCTTACGCCCCCTACACCTACGACCTGACTGAGATGGCAGACGCTGTCGGTTATGATGACTTCAGCTACGCTTGCTTCAATGATCAGTCCAAAGAGTGGGCTGGCTATCTCAACTCCATCGTAGAGCAGCCCCAGATTGGCGGTATCTTCTACAACAAGGACGTTTTCGATGCCTGCGGCATCACCGACACCCCCAAGACTTGGGATGAGTTCCTGACTGTCTGCCAGACCCTGAAGGACAACGGCTATGAGCCGCTGGCGCTGGACGGTGCTTACGCAAACTTCAACTTCTACAACCATCTTGTTCGTCATCTGGGTGAGGACGCTATTGCCGAACTGGGCAAAAACGGCGGCTGGGCTGATAATGAAGCTGCTGTGACGGCTGCGCAGGAAATCATTGATTTCGTGAACGCTGGTTATCTGGCCGAGGGCGCACCCGATGCCTACCCCGCCAGTCAGACCAAGGTTGGCCTTGGCACGGCGGCTATGGTTGCTTGCGCAAACTATGTCACTTCTGAGGTTGACGCTGCGGTTGGTGAGCCTGTAAACTGGGGCTTCTTCAACTATCCTGAAGTCGAGGGCAATGTTGATGCTTCTGCTTACGCCGGTGCAAACTCTCTGGCCATCTCCTCTTCCTGTGAGAACCCGCAGGCTGCATTTGACTTCATTATGACCATCGTTACCGGCACCTGCGGGCAGGAGCTGGTTGACAACGGCGGTCAGATCCCCGCTGACACCCGCCTGAAAGAGTCTGTCCTGGCTGGCTCTGTTGAGACGCTGAAGAATACCACCACCCCAATGAGCTGGTGCGGTTCTCTGAACACGCTGGACGGCTGGTCCTCCATCAAGAGCTCCATGATCGAGCTGTTCGAAGGCAAGTACGCAACTGGCGCTGACTACTGCGCTTATCTGGATACCCTGTGCGGCTAATCCTATAATAAATCTCAGTACGCCGTTAAGCGGTGCGGCTGCCATAGATTTATTCAGGATTCCCTCAATCTGAACGGAGGCGGCACCTGAATGGGTGCCGCCTTTGCTTATGACATTTCATTTTTGAGGTATTACCAGTATGAAAAAGAACAAGACAATGATTTTCCTATTCATTCTGCCCACCGTTCTTTGCCTGTTGTTCATGTATGTCTATCCGATCGTTCGGACAGTTATCATGAGTTTCTTTAAGGTAGAGAGCCTTACGGCATCTACAAGCACATGGAGCTTCTATGGGCTGCAAAACTATTTCAAAATCCTGCGCAATGCCGGTTTTATCAGCTCCATGAAAAACATGGTGATGATTTGGCTGGTAGGCGGCATCATTACCATGTGCCTGTCCATGTTGATGGCCGTGATTTTGACCAGCGGCATCCGCGGCGCAAAATTCTTTAAGGCCGCCATTTATATGCCTAATATCATCAGCGCCGTGGCACTGGCTACCATGTGGATCCAGTATGTGTTCAACTATGACTACGGCCTGCTGAACGAGATCGTCAAGCTGTTCGGCGGCGAGAATGTCCGCTGGCTGGGCACTGACCTGATTTTCTGGGCTATGATGATTGCTTTTATCTTTGGCAGTGTTGGCTACTATATGCTGATTTTCATCAGCGGCATCGAAGGCATCCCGCAGGATTTGTACGAAGCTGCCACCATCGACGGCGCGAATATCTTTGACCGCTTTTTCCAGATTACGTTGCCCCTGCTGAAAGGCGTCATCCGTACCTGTGTTACTTTTTGGAGCATCAATGCTACCACATTCTTCCTGTGGACGAAGATGTTCTCCCCCATCAACACGGAAACGGCCACTATTGTGCCCGTTGTGTACCTGTACGATACGGTGTTTGGCGGCAAGGGTGTTGTCGAGCGCAATGCTGGTGCAGGCGCAGCGGTTGGCGTTGTGCTGACTTTGATTATCATTGCTGTGTACGTTATCACCAACCTGATCTTGAAAGACTCGGATCTGGAGTATTAAGGTAGGAGAGCAGTTATGGGAAAATATCACGATAGAATCAACTGGAAGAAAGAGCTTCAGCTTCTGCCCGGTTATATCATTGTTTGCGCGTGGGTCGCGCTTACGGCTGCCATCCTGTTCTGGATCGTCTGCGCCAGCCTTTCCTCAACAAAGGAAATTCTGACGGGCCGTGTTATGGACTTTTCCAATGGTCTGAAGTGGGATAACTATGTCACAGCTTGGAATACCCAAAATGTATCGCTGTATTTCTTCAACAGCTTGGTTTATGCCATTGTTTCCTGTGTGGGCGTATTGCTTATTTCCGCGCCCGGTGCTTATGTGCTTTCTCGCTGGAAGTTTGTCGGCGGCAAGGCCATCCGTATCGGCTTGGTAATTGCCATGAGTGTTCCCACCATTATGATCATCATGCCACTGTATTCTTTGGCTGTGCAGTGGGGCATCAAAGGTCGCGTGCTGTTGGTTGTGCTGTACATTATGCTGCGTGTACCGTATACCACGATTTACCTACTGGATTTCTTCTCATCACTGTCCCGGTCTTATGAGGAGGCAGCCTACATTGACGGATGCAGCCATTCTCGGACATTCTGGCAGATTATGCTGCCGCTGGTTCAGCCCGCCATTATTACCGTTACGATTTTCAACTTTATGTCCGTGTGGAACGAGTTCTTCATGGCGTTGATCTTCACCACCAGCGATTCCATGACCCCTGTCGGCGTCGGCCTGCTGCAGATCGTCAATGCAATGAAGTATTCCGGCCAGTATGGTGCTATGTTCGCTGCGGTCATCATTGTGTTCCTGCCCACCTTCCTGCTGTATCTTTTCCTGTCTGAAAAGATTATTGTCGGTGCTACCAGTGGCGGCGTCAAGGGCTGATTTGACTTTCCTCCATTCAAAATATTACGTTTCAAGGAGAATCCTTATATGAATGATGTAAGAAAAATGGGCCGCGTGACGATTCCCACCGATACAGACGCAGTGTCTGAAACCCTCGACCTGCTGAAGCGCTGGGGCGCGGACGCCATCCGTGACTGCGACGGCACCGAGTTCCCGCAGGAGCTAAAGGACACCGGCGCAAAGATTTACGCCACCTATTACACTACCCGTAAGGACAACGCGTGGGCGAAGGCGAACCCCGACGAGACCCAGCAGTGCTACATCATGACCCCGTTCTACACCGCGGAGAACGGTGCGCTGACCATCCCTCTGATGACGGGCATCAGCCGCGAACTGATGAAGGTCAACGACCATGACGACATCACCCGCTGGTGGGAGGTCATCGACCGCACGATGGGTGAGCCCGTCTCCACCGCTGGCTGGCATTACGATGCCGCCAGCGAGAGCGTTGTCATCGACGCCCCCGCCGCCTACCATGAGTATACGGTCAGCTTCCTGGCCTACCTGATTTGGGACCCCGTCCACATGTACAACTCGGTCATCAACGACTGGAAGGGCGTCGAACATCAGATTCCGTTTGATGTGCGCCAGCCCAAGACCCACGCCTACACGATGAAACGCCTGCGGGAGTATCTGGAAAGCCACCCTTACGTTAATGTCGTGCGCTTCACGACCTTCTTCCACCTGTTTACGCTGGTCTTTGACGAGCTGCGCCGCGAGAAGTACGTGGACTGGTACGGCTATTCGGCTTCTGTCTGCCCCTATATTTTGGAACAGTTTGAGAAGGAAGTCGGCTACAAGTTCCGCCCGGAGTTCATCATCGACCAGGGCTACTACAACAACCAGTACCGTGTGCCGAGCAAGGAATATAAGGATTTCCAGGCATTCCAGCGCCGCGAGGTCGCCGGGCTGATGAAGGAAATGACCGACATCGTCCACGAGTACGGTAAGGAAGCGATGATGTTCTTGGGCGACCACTGGATCGGCTGCGAGCCGTTCATGCCCGAGTTCCAGCAGTCCGGCGTGGATGCCATTGTCGGCAGTGTCGGCAACGGCAGCACCCTGCGCCTGATTTCCGACATTCCCGGCGTCAAGTACACCGAGGGTCGCTTCCTGCCCTACTTCTTCCCCGATACCTTCCACGAGGGCGGCGACCCTGTGCGCGAAGCCAAGGAAAACTGGGTCACCGCACGCCGCGCCATCCTGCGCAAGCCCATTGACCGCATCGGCTACGGCGGCTATCTGAAACTGGCCTGCGAGTTCCCGGAGTTCCTCGACTATGTCGAGAGCGTCTGCAACGAGTTCCGCGAACTGTACGAGAACATCAAGGGCACCACGCCCTACTGCGTCAAGACTGTGGCTGTGCTGAACAGCTGGGGGCAGCAACGCGCGTGGGGCTGCCACATGGTCCACCATGCGCTGTACCAGAAGCAGAATTACAGCTATGCGGGCGTGATCGAAGCGTTGTCCGGCGCACCGTTTGATGTGAGGTTTATCAGCTTTGACGATATCAAAGCCGACCCGAAGGTGCTGGACGGCATCGACGTCCTCATCAACGTCGGCGACGGCGACACCGCCCACACCGGCGGCAAGGTCTGGGAGGATCCTGATATTTCCGCTGCCGTCAAGGGCTTTGTCCACCGCGGCGGCGGTCTGATTGGTGTCGGCGAACCGGGCGGTCACCAGTATCAGGGGCGCTATTTGCAGCTATCCGCGCCGCTCGGCGTGGAGAAGGAAACAGGCTTCACCCTGAATTACGACAAGTACAACTGGGATGAACACCGCGACCACTTTATTCTGGCCGACTGCCCTGACCATGATGTGGACTTTGGCGAGGGCAAGAAGAGCATCTTCGCACTGGAAGGCACCGAGATTCTGATTCAGCGTGACAAGGAAGTCCAGATGGCTGCGCACGAGTACGGCCAGGGGCGCGGCGTGTATATCAGCGGTCTGCCGTACAGCTTTGTGAACAACCGCGTGCTGTACCGCGCTATTCTGTGGGCTGCCCACGATGAGGCCGACCTGCACAAGTGGTTCAGCACGAACTACAATGTCGAAGTACATGCCTACGTCAAGAACGGCAAGTATTGCGTGGTAAACAACACCTACGAGCCGCAGGATACCACCGTTTATACCGGCGATGGCAGCAGCTTCGACCTGCACATGGACGCGAACGAGATCAAGTGGTATAATCTGTAAAACAGACAAAGGCGTGCCGTGTTTGTGCGGCACGCCTTTACCTGCAAAAACAATGATAAGGGGTTTATTATGGATAAACGTCCCAATATTATCCTGCTTATGGCAGACCAGATGCGCGGCGACTGCCTGGGTATTGCCGGGCATCCGGATGTGAAAACGCCGTTTTTGGATGCCCTGGCCGCCGAGGGTGTGCGCTATGAAAACGCCTATTCCGCCTGCCCGACCTGCGTTCCCGCCCGCGCCACGCTGTATACCGGCATGTCCCAGGAGCACACGGGCCGCGTTGGCTACGAAGATTTGATCCCGTGGGAGTACCCCCACACGCTGGCCGGGGAACTGAGCAAGGCGGGCTACTATACCCAGTGCGTCGGCAAAATGCACGTCCATCCGCTGCGCAACAACCTGGGCTTTAACGATGTGCGACTGCATGACGGCTATCTCCATGCCTACCGCCGCCCCACCACGCCCAGTTATGAGGACCAGCGCGTGGCCGATGATTATTATTGGTGGCTCAAACAGCAGCTTGGCGTGGATGCCGACCCCGTGGACACCGGCCTTGACTGCAACAGCTGGGTCGTGCGCCCCTGGATCTACGAGGAAAAGTACCATCCTACCAACTGGGTCGCCAGCGAGTGCCGGGATTTCCTGCGCCGCCGTGACCGCTCGAAGCCGTTCTTTTTGATGGCCAGCTTTGTGCGGCCGCACCCGCCGCTGGATGCCCCGGAATACTACCTGAATTTGTACAAAGATAAGCCGCTGGCCGAGCCTTGGCGCGGCGACTGGAACGACTGCGTCCGCTGGGAGCGCGACGGCCACAGCTACCATGCCCAGACGGCACCCTCGGATGAGAGCTACATCCAGCAGCTGCGGGCGGGCTACTATGCGGCGATTACCCACATGGATCACCAAATCGGGCGCTTAGTCTCCGCGTTGGTGGAGGAACAGATTATGGACAATACGATTATTCTGTTTGTCTCCGACCACGGCGAGATGCTGGGTGACCACCTGATGTTCCAAAAAGCCAAGCCGTTTCAGGGCAGCATCCATGTGCCGCTGTTTATCTCCGGGCCGGAGCGTTATGTCGGCAAGCACGGCACGGTCCGCACCGATTTGGCCGAGCTGCGGGATGTTATGCCCACGCTGCTGGAACTGGCGGGCACACCGATCCCCGAAACCGTGGACGGCACGAGCCTGCTGCACCCTGTTGAGCGTGAATATCTGCACGGCGAGCATACGCTTGGCGAGGATTCCATGCATTTCATCCTGACAAAAGAGGATAAATACATCTGGTACTCCCAGACCGGGCGGGAGCTGTACTTTGATTTGCGCAACGACCCGCACGAGAACAAGAATGTGCTGGACGAACACCCAGCGCGCGTAGCCGAGCTGCGCGAACTTCTCATCAACGCACTGAAAAACCGCGAAGAGGGCTACACCGACGGCCACAGCCTGCTTGTGGGCAAAACACCCGTGACCGTATTGCAGCATACCGAGGTGCTATGAAGCAGCTTCAATTCCTGATAAAACCAGCCGCAGGCTACTGCAACATGCGCTGCCAATATTGCTTTTACCGGGATGAGCAGCAAAACCGCGTGAACCCCGAAGACTGCATGATGACGCGGGCGACTGCCGAGACGCTGATTCAGCGCTGCTTTGTGGAAATTGAGCAGGGCGGCTTTGTTTCGTTTGCCTTTCAGGGCGGGGAGCCAACCCTGGCCGGGCTGGATTTTTTCCGCTTCTTTACGCAGACGGTGCGAAAGTACAACCAGAAGCGCGTCACCGTACAGTACGCCATCCAGACAAACGGCCTTGCCATTACCGAGGAATGGGCTGAATTTTTCAGCAAAGACCATTTTCTCGTGGGCATCAGCTTGGATGGCACCCCGGATGTCCATGATGCCCTGCGCCCGGACGCACAGGGGAACGGGACATGGGATAAAATCACGCAGACGATCAAACTGCTGCGCCGCTGCGGCGTGGAGTGCAACCTTTTGTGTGTCGTCACCAAGCGGCTGGCCAAAAAGGCGGAGCGCGTGTATAAATCCATGAAAGCCACGGGGGTGCGCTATTTGCAGTTCATTCCCTGTCTGGACCCGTTGGATACGCCGCAAGGGCAGCAGAACTACTCCTTAACACCGGAGCTGTACGCGCAGTTCCTGTGTGCCATGTTTGATGCCTGGTATCGGGACTGGAAAACCAGCACCTATATCAGCATCCGTTTGTTTGAGGATTATATTCATCTGCTTATGGGCAGCCCTGCGGGGACCTGCTCCACGACCGGTACTTGCGGTGCCTATATGGTTGTGGAGGGTAGCGGTGCCGTGTACCCGTGCGACTTCTTCTGCCTGGATGCCTATAAACTTGGAACTGTGCAAAACGACACCCTGCAATCGCTGCTTACCGGCAAGAAAATGCAGACATTTATCACAGACGGCTGGCAGATCCCCGCAGAGTGCCGGCAGTGCAGATGGATCCGCCTGTGCCGCGGCGGCTGCAAGCGCGACCGCAATGCTACCGACACTGCGCAGCGCAGTTACTACTGCAAAGCCCTGCAAAAGTTTTTTGCCTATGCGGAACCGCGCCTGTGCGAGATGGTCCGCGCCGTTCAAATGTACCGCTGAAAAGGAGACAGATTCTATTGGACAAGAAAAATAAATACTGGCAGCTGTTTCTCTCTACCTTTAAGTTGAGCGCCTGCACCTTCGGCGGCGGCTTCGTCATTATCCCCCTGATGCGCGAGCGCTTCGTGAAAGAACTGCGCTGGATCGAGGAAGAAGAAATGCTGGACCTGACGGCGATTGCCCAATCCAGCCCCGGCTCTATTGCCATCAATGCCTCGATTCTGGTGGGCTACCATGTGGCAGGCATCCCCGGTGCGCTGATTACCGTGGTGGGGGCAGCCTTGCCGCCGCTTATCATCATTTCCATTATCTCCGCGTTTTATCAGGCGTTCCGCTCCAACAAGTATGTGAGTATGGCGATGGCCGGTATGCTGGCCGGTGTGGCGGCGGTTGTCTTTGATGTGGTCATCAATATGGCGTGGCCCATCCTGAAAAAGAAGCGCTGGCTGCCCATCGCGGTCATGCTGGCGGCTTTTTTGGCGACCCGTTTCTTCTCGGTGAATATCATTTTAATTATTTTGGTCTGCGGTGTCATCGGCGCACTGGATACTCTGTATCTGCAAAAGCGGGAGGACGACAAATGATCTACCTGGAACTGTTCTGGAGCTTTTTCCAAATCGGCCTGTTCAGCATCGGCGGCGGCTATGCGGCCATGCCCCTGATTCAAAACCAAGTCGTGGATATTCACCCCTGGCTGACGATGACGGGCTTCGCGGACATTATGGCCATTGCCGAAATGACCCCCGGCCCCATCGCCGTAAACGCTGCTACGTTTGTTGGTATTCAGGTGGCGGGTCTGCCGGGGGCACTGATTGCCACGATCGGCTGTATTTTCCCGTCCTGCGTCATCGTCATGACGCTGGCCTACGTGTATTACCGTTTCCGCGGTCTAAGCGTTATGCAGGGCATCCTGGCCGGGCTGCGGCCTGCTGTTATTGCCATGATCGCTTCCGCCGGCATCTCCCTGTTGTGCATGGCCCTGTACGGGCAGCGCACTTTCCCGGCTGATTTGGGCAGCATGGATCTGATTGCCCTGGCTGTTTTCCTTGTGGGCTTCTTTATTCTGCGTAAGTGGAAGCCCAGTCCCATCAAGGTCATGGCGGGGGCTGCCATGGCCGGTGTCGTGCTGTACAGCATCGCGGCATAAACAAAAACTGAGAGGATATTTTATGATGAATGAGATTTTAGCCGCCTGGCGGTGGAACGGTTCGGTGTCCGAGCCGGTTCCCTATGGCGAGGGGCATATCAACCAGACGTATGCCCTCACGGTAACGTCTGCGCAGGGCGCAAAGCGCTACATCCTGCAAAAGATCAACACCGATACCTTCAAGGACCCCGCCGGCTTGATGGAAAATATCTGCGGCGTAACGGATTTTCTGCGTGAAAAAGCTAAACAGCGCGGGGCTGACCCTGCGCGTGCCACGCTCCATGTAGTGCCTACTGCGGCAGAAAAGCCTTATTACCAAGCCGCCGATGGCAGCTGCTGGCGTGTCTATGATTTTGTGGAGAACACCGTCTGCTTGCAGCAGGTGCAATCTGCCGAGGATTTTTACCAAAGCGCCGTTGCGTTCGGCAATTTCCAGCATCAGCTTGCCGCTTATCCGGCCCACACCCTCCATGAGACGATCCCACACTTCCACGACACACCCAAGCGCTTCGCTGATTTCCAGCGCGCTGTAGCCGAGGACCGCATGGGCCGCGCCGCCCAGGTGCGGCGCGAGATCGAGTTTGTCTGCGCCCGCGAAGCTGATTATCATGTGATGGTGGATCTGCTGGCGGCGGGCAAGCTACCGCTGCGCGTCACCCACAACGATACCAAGCTGAACAATATCCTGCTCGACAAAACGACGGGGGAGGGCCTTTGCGTCATCGACCTTGACACCGTCATGCCGGGCCTTGCCGCCAATGACTTCGGCGATTCCATCCGCTTCGGTGCCAACCATTGCGCCGAGGATGAAGCTGACCTCTCGAAAGTGAATTTTAGCATGGAACTGTTTGAAATTTACACCAAGGGCTTCTTGCAGGCAGCAGGGGAGGCGTTCACGCCTTTAGAGAAACAGACCCTGCCCTGGGGCGCCAAGCTGATGACAATGGAATGCGGCATGCGCTTCCTCTCCGATTATCTCGAGGGAGACCACTACTTCCACATTAACTATGAACAGCAGAACCTTAACCGCGCCCGCACCCAGTTCAAGCTGACCTCCGGCATGGAAGAAAACTGGGATGCTATGCAGAAAGTAATTGAGAAATACTGCTGATAAAAACCTGATACCCCCTTCTCATTCTGCGTTTTGCGTAAAGCAAAATCGCGGTTTCTCCTTTTTATAACGCCCGCGCCTGACAAGCGCGGGCGTTTTCTGTTCTATACAGAATAAAGTCGTCGGCACAGCTTTGCAACGCAGATTTATTGCGAAGGTTGTGTTGGTCAATCGGGTGTCAGCAAATTGGTGATTTTCTCGCAGTCCTGGGAAGTGTAGCCCCACAAAATCGAACTGAGAACCTCAATAGCTTCATCCCGGTGAACATA
>OHYB01000389.1_pt1 | contig 22623 bp, 23 predicted proteins | sample 1580181 | NCBI WGS metagenome assembly OHYB01 (sample SAMEA3882510, study PRJEB24775) | human gut metagenome | biome: human-associated habitat; feature: intestine environment; material: feces | place: Netherlands | collected 2009/2010
ACGCCCCATTCTTTTGCGATACGGATCAGTTTCTCAGGATCTTTTACCTGATAGTCGCCGCCTTCTTTTGCATGTCCGAGGGTGATACAGATCTCACGTCCATGATCGGAATGTGTAGCTGCTCCGCCTGCTGTGAAGCGAAGGAAGTTTCTTCCTACGATACCGTGTGCATCGCATCCGCAGATTCCTCTCGGAGCCTTTGGAGTAATACGACATGGTCCCATGGAACAGATACGGCAGCAGATACCCTGCTCACCGAACTTACAGTGTGGAGTCTGGTTTTTTACACGGAACTGCCAAGCGTCTGCGCCTACCTTTGCGCCAGTTTCCAACAGTCGGTTGGTAGCAGCTTCAAATTCTTCCACTGTAGTTAATTTGAATTCACTCATTATAGACCTCCTTTTATTATACATGATGAGTCATGTATTTTTACCTTTCTATAAAGTTTTATATAATAACCCTCCAGACAGAACCCATCCCCGCCCATGGGTTATTTTCCTGTAAAAAATCTGCTGAATCCTGTATTGTTCAGCATCTGTTATAAATTCTCCTGCTGTGATCGCAGGAAAATCATGATTATAAACTTAACTTGCCGGCAATTTCCCTTAATGCCTTCTTGACCGGATTGTCCTCCGGAAGACTGGCTGTAGGTTTGCCATCACAGTCATATTCATAAACAGTTTCATCCTGCGGCACTACACCAAGAAGATGAAGTCCCTGATTGGCGATCTCTTCTTTGATCCCGTCATTCAGTTCTCCCTTCGGTGCACGGTTGACGATCAGTCCTACCGTGTCCGGTTTCATTCCGCATTCATCGATCAGTTTCGCGATCCTTCCAACAGCCTGGATTCCTCTTCGGGAGCAGTCGCTCACCAGGATCGCAGTCTGCATGGACGGAAGAACGCCTCTGCTGATATGCTCCATACCTGCTTCGTTATCTACTACGATATATGGATAATGATTCTGATACTTGGCAAGCTGAGCCTGAAGCAGGCCGTTTACATAACAGTAGCAGCCCTTTCCCTGTGTTCTGCCCATTACGAGCAGATCAAAATCATCTTCCTCAACCAGTGCATCCTCAAATCTGAGTTCAGCATAATCTGCCTTGGACATTCCTTTCGGAATCGGGTTTTCCTTTGCGATCTCTGCCTGTGCGATCTCCTCACGTACATCACCGAGAGTTGTGTCAACCTTTACTCCCAGGACTTCGTTCAGGTTGGAATTCGCATCTGCATCAACTGCAAGGATCGGTCCTTTGTTCTGTTCGCAGAGATACTGGATCAGCATTCCACATAAAGTAGTTTTACCTACGCCGCCTTTACCGGCGACAGCAATCACATGTGCCATAACTTAAAGAGTGCCTCCTACTCTATTTTCATATTAGTGTACGCATGCCAGATGCATTGATGATCTCGCTTACGTCTTTCCATTTATTCAGCGCATACAGGTGGATACCTTCTACGCCAAGAGCACGGTATTTGTCAATCTGCCTGATCGTGTACTCAATACCGGCTTTCTTGAAATCTTCTTTCTTCTGTTCAAGGTTATCGTCGAATGGTGCTTTGTCGAACGGGTTCGGGAAGATCCAGTATTTAGAGATAAGTCTGGAAAGTTCTCGATCCATAACGCAGCCATTACGTGAAAGAGCCATGCTGATCGTAGCCGCCTGATCCAGGATCGGCATGATTCCTACATCGATTGGCATCGTGACACCGGCCTTGCGGATCTTGTCCTGCCAGTGTGCAAACTGCTCCATATCCCAGCAGAGCTGAGTCATGATATAATCAGCACCATTGTCCTGTTTCATCTTAAGGACGGAAACATCTGCATCCAGGCTGCGGCATGCGATATGCCCTTCCGGCGAACCTGCTACTGCAATTTCAAACTTGTCACCAAATTCCCGGCGGATAAACTTGACAAGATCTGTCGCATAGTTAAAATCTCCGCCCGTGGAGTGTTCTCCTCTCGGGAAATCCCCACGAAGAGCAAGGATGTGATCAACGCCCTCTCTCAGGTATGTCTCAAGCTGGTCCCTGATTCCTTCTTTGGTGTTCTTGATAACCGTAAAATGAGTTACCGGAACAGTACCGGCTTTCTTTACCATCTGACATACTTCTCTGTTCGCTCCTACATTGCCGCCTCCAGCTCCGTATGTAACAGAGATATATTCTGGTTCAAACTGACAGAGATGCTCGATCGTTCCCGGAAGATTCTCCATACCCTTGTCGGTCTTGGGCGGGAACAATTCAAAAGAAAGGAGTTGTCTTTCCTTCATCAGCTCAGTCAATTTTACTGATGCCATAGCTGCACCTCCTTATGCAATTTTATTTGATTCTTGTAAGTCCCGGACGATCAGTCATCGCAGCAAAGCTTTACAATGCTGTTTGCCAGGTCTACCATAAGGATATGTCCCTCTACGACACGCTCATCTCCCATAATGTCTCTGAGCACCAGTTTATTTCCATCTACATCAATTCTGGATACATTCTTAAAGATAACAGAATTATCGCTTTCTTTGTATACAGTTGCAAGACACATAACTCTCACCTCCGCCATTCTGTTGTGTCATATTAAAAGTCAATATTACCGTTCACTGTAACAGATCCTATTTCATTTCTTCCTTAACAAGTGTAAGTGCAAGTCCCAGGCGCATGTTGCCCTTCTGGAAATCTGCAACTGCTTCCTTGATCGTCTTGGCTGAACTTGCAAGCCCCATCTTCTCCAGGTTGTCGGCCATCTGGTCGAGTTCTGATGCGTGATGCTCATTGTGCTGCAGCATGTAAGTCAGAAGTGCTACTGTCTCTTTCTTGCAGTCCCCGCCCTCACAGGATCCACAGTGTTCCTGGCTGGAACAGCTGCTGTCGTGTGTATGTGCATGTTCTCCGTCTCCGTGAGAATGAGAATGTGTATGGGTCACACCGTCCGCATGTGTATGTTCATGTGTGTGTCCCTCTGTATGTTCATGTCCGTGCTGGACAAGGTTTCCGTTTTCATCTTTTATTAAGTGCATTGTCTACTCCTTTCTGCACAAATCCCTGTCAGTCTGTCTTAAACGTGACAAACTTCTGACAAGAATTTATCAATTAAATTCATTATACATCTTTTGTTATAGTTAATCAAGGCTATATTGAGAAAAAACGCACAAAAATCATTCCTGTTTCTATTTCTTTTTTTGCATTTTTCGCATCTGCTGATTATTTTTCTCGTTATATAAATAACGCTATCGTTTTAATATTAACAATCTTTATTTTCACCTTTTTTCCATGCCTATGTAACTTCATGTATTAAATATTTAACATATTTGATGTTCTTCTTTCACATTTTTATGTTATAATATATAAAAATTTTTAAATTGATAAGCAAGGAGGAAGCATTTTGACTACTTCTGTATTCTTAAATAATGACAGAACCATGCCGCTTCTGGGACTGGGTCTATATAAAGCCACCGCTGACGACGAGGCAGAGAATGCCATCATATCCGCAGCCAAGAACGGCTACCGCCTGTTCGATACTGCTTCTGCATACAAGAACGAAGAGAGTGTCGGACGTGGTATTGCACGATGCGGAGTTCCGCGTAAGGATCTTTTTATCACCACCAAGATCTGGAATAACGCACAGCGTCTCGGAGATGTGGACGGGGCTTTTGAGCGAAGCCTTGACCGTCTTGGTCTTGATTATATCGATCTTTATCTGATCCACTGGCCGGTTCCGGGATGTTATCTCAATACCTGGAAGGAAATGGAGAAATTTCTTGAATCTGGACGGGCTCTTTCTATCGGTGTCAGCAATTTTGAGATCCGTCATCTTGAAGAACTTCGTAAAGTATCCGGGATCATTCCTGCAGTCAACCAGATCGAATGCCATCCTCTCTGCTATCCGCGGGAGCTCATTGAATACTGCCAGGCAAACGGGATCCAGGTACAGGCTTATGCTCCACTGGCGCGAGGCGCTTATCTGGACAATGATATCCTCTGCGTACTTGGTACGAAATATGCACATACGCCTGCTCAGATCGGACTTCGCTGGGCTGTTCAGAAGGGTATCTCCGTAATTCCGAAATCCACCCGCCCGGAGCGTATTGTTGCCAATGCACGTATTTTTGATTTTGAGATTGAGCAGGAAGACATGGATCTTCTCGACACGCTCAATCAGAATTACCACAGTTCTCATGTTCCGGAGGATCTGAGAGATACTATTTTTTGATTATTTTCATATTATACGCGGTCAAAAGCCGGTTGATCACCTTTTGTGTATGATCGACCGGCTTTTTTAAGCCTTACCTTCAGTTATTCGAAGATATCTTCTCTAGTGATATTCTTTGCCCATTCTCGCTTGCGGTAATGACGGATGACCCATGGCCATTTTACAAATTCATCGGTGCACAGAAGGAAATATACCCAGAGCACCGGAAGCTTCAGCACGAACGCCGCAAAGAATCCAAGCGGTACTGCATAGACCCACATATCGATCGTATCACAGATCAGACCGAATTTCGTATCGCCTCCTGCACGGAAAACCCCGGCGATCAGCGCTGTGTTTACCGCAGATCCCATGATATAGTAGCTGTTGATCAGGAGCATATATTTCAGATAGTGCATTGCCGTATCATTCAGAGATGCAAATCTCAGTACAAACGGAGTTACCGCCAGTACGATCACACCTCCTACTGCTCCTGCTACAACTGTCATCTTCAGCATTCTGGACGCATAGGATTTGGATTTCTCGAGTTCTTCCTGTCCCATCACTCTGCCGAGAAGGATCGTTCCTGCACTCGCGATCGCAAAGCAGAAAACAGATCCTACGTTTCGAACAACAGTAACCAGTGAATTGGCTGCCACCGCCTCTGTTCCAAGATGTCCCAGAATTACGGAATACATGGAAAAAGCCACACTCCAGGAAAGGTCATTTCCAAGTGCTGGGAGAGAAAGGTGAATGAAATCATTCAGCAGCGTCTTGCTTCGGATAAACATATAAGCTGGATTCAGTTTTACATCTTTGCTCAACAAAGATACGATCACGCAGGCAACGAGCTGTATCAGCCTGGAAGATGCCGTTGCGATCGCCACACCGGTCACTCCAAGCTTCGGTGCTCCAAACAGTCCAAAAATAAACATTGCATTCAACAGAATATTCAGTCCAAATGCCAGCATATTCAATGTCATACTGATCGTCACGCGGCCGATGCTTCGAAGGATCGCAAGGTAGATTTCTGTCACTCCCCAGCAGAGATAAGTAATTCCCATGATCCGTATGTAAGAAGATCCGATCGCGATCAGTTCCTGATCTGAAGTGAATAATAATAACATCCTCTTCGGCATGGTAAATGCAGCCAGTGCCACAAGTGCTGAGATTGCAAGTGAAAAGCGAAGGGCAATTCCCTCTACGGCATGGATCGCCTGCATGTTTTTCTTGCCAAAGTACTGTGCACACAAAAGGGATGCTCCTGTGCCCAGTCCATAATATACCATAAACAGAATGTTAGAATAATTTGCTGCCAGTGATACTGCCGAGATCGCAGACTGTCCTACATAATTCAGCATGATCACATCCGATGAGTTTACTGCCGCACTGAGCAGGTTCTGAATGATGATCGGAATCGCAAGCTTGAACATCTGCCGGTAAAAATCGTCTTTTTTGACTGTTTTTACCATGGCAGCATTGGTGTTTCTACTTTTTTATCGCGGAGCATCAGGTCTCTTACGGCGTCGGCTGCTGGTTTGTCTTCAAACAGGACTTTGTTGACTTCCATGATGATCGGCATCTCTACTTCGTATTTCTCAGCAAGGCTCTTGGCTGCCTTGGCGGAATAAACGCCCTCGACGACCATCTGAACTTCATCCATTGCCTGCTGCATCGTGTATCCCTTACCGATCAGATAGCCGGCTTTGCGGTTACGGCTGTGGACACTCGCGCAGGTTACGATCAGATCTCCGATCCCGGAAAGCCCTCCAAAAGTCTCCACTCTGGCACCCATCTTCGTTCCAAGGCGTGCGATCTCCGCAATTCCTCGTGTGATCAGAGCCGCCTTGGTGTTGTCTCCATATCCAAGTCCGTCTGCGGTTCCTGCCGCAAGTGCGATCACATTCTTGAGTGAGCCTCCAAGTTCTACGCCGAGCGTATCCGGTGTCGTATAAACGCGGAATACAGGACTTGTAAAAATCCCCTGGAGATACTCTGCTGTCTCTCTCTTCGGTCCGCTGATCACGCAGGTCGTCGGAAGCCCTCTTCCCACTTCCTCTGCGTGGCTCGGTCCGGAAAGCACGTAGACGCCTGCTGCCGGGATCTCTTCGCTGATGATGTCTGTCATGGTCATCAGGGTCTTTTCTTCGATTCCCTTGGCAACATTGACAATGATCTGTCCTTCCTTTACATCAGGTGCCATCAATTTCGATGTACTTCTGATATATGGGGACGGCACAGCCAGAACGATCACTTCTGCGGTTTCCACACAGCTTTTCACGTCTGCAGTAAGATCGATATTCTCCGGGATATGTACCCCCGGCAGTTTGGAAGTAAGTTCTCTCGTTTCTTTGAGAGCATCTACTTCTTCCTGAAATCTGGACCAGAGACGAACCTCATGTCCATTATTGCTCAGAAGGACTGAAAGTGCAGTTCCCCAGCTTCCTGCTCCCAATACACTGATTTTTGCCATATATGCTACCTTTTAACCTTTCTTTGATTTTCCGACAAGTACTTTGTTTTCTTCTCCGCGTACCAGCCTCACGATATTGGCTCTGTGTCTCCAAAACGCAAGGCAGGTCAGAAACACCATCACCCCGTACATCTCCAGGGTGTGTGGTCTGTCCATCCCGTAAGCACCATGCTCGCCGCGCACGATCAGTGCGATCAGTGCAACCATATAGCAGCTTAATGAGCACAGTGAAACATAATGTGTCAGGAAAAAGATCACAAAGAACACGATCGCACAAAGGACAAAAATTCTCCAGTCAAAAGCGATCAGAAATCCAACAGATGCCGCGATCCCCTTTCCACCGCGGAATCCAAGGTTGATCGGAAAGTTATGACCAAGGACACAGCCTGCTGCCGCATAGATTGCAAGCAGAGGCATGACATCAGCGGCAGAGTTACGGAAGATCAATCGCACGACCACGATCGCCAGCACACATTTGAGGCAGTCGCCAAGAAGCGTCATCGCGCCGGCTTTTTTGCCAAACGTGCGCAGGGCATTGGTGGTTCCTGCATTGCCACTTCCATGTTCACGGATATCTGTCTTATGCATCTTTCCAATAATATAAGAAGTCTGAAACAGTCCAAAAACATAACCTACCAGAAGGCATATCAAACGTTCAGTCATTTCATTCAACTCTTTTCCCCGCGTTCACGGATAATAAATTTCAGCGGTGTGCCGTGGAAACCGAATGCATCCCTTACCTTGTTCTCGATGTAACGGGTGTAGGAGAAATGCATCAGTTCTTTGTCATTTACAAAGATCACGAATGTCGGCGGGCGCACTCCAACCTGAGTCATATAGAAGATCTTGAGACGCTTGCCACGGTCAGACGGCGGCTGCTGCATGGCAACGGCTTCTGCGAGGATCTCATTAAGAACACCGGTCTGGATACGGAGTGTCTGGTTCTCGATAACTGCATCAATGGTCTCAAAAAGCTTCGGCAGACGCTGGCCTGTCTTGGCAGAGATAAAAACAAGTTCTGCATACGGCATATACGCCAGCACTTCTCTGATGCGGTTTGTGTGTTTGTAGATGGTCTTGTCGTCCTTCTCAACGGCATCCCATTTATTGACCGCGATGATAACGCCCTTGCCGCGCTCATGTGCGATTCCGGCGATCTTGGCATCCTGCTCAGTGACACCCTCTGTCGCATCGATCACGATCACGACAACATGTGCACGTTCTACTGCTGTCACAGTACGGATCACGCTGTAACGCTCGATCTCTTCTTTGATCTTGCCTTTGCGGCGGAGTCCTGCGGTGTCGATAAAGATGTATTCTTTGCCCTGCCATTTGACTTTGGCATCGACGGCATCTCTTGTAGTTCCTGCAATATCGGATACGATCACACGGTCCTCACCAAGCAGACGGTTGATCAAGGAAGACTTACCTACGTTCGGTTTACCTACAACAGCGATCTTCGGAATGTCGTCGTCCTCTTCTGTGTCAAGTCCTTCCGGGAATTCCTTGACGATCTCATCCAGCATATCGCCAAGTCCGGTACGGTTGGCTGCGGAGATCGGTATCGGTTCTCCGATACCAAGGTTATAAAATTCATAAACGTCCATCATATATTTCTGAACGCTGTCTACCTTGTTTACAACAAGAATGACCGGTTTCTGGCTGCGGCGCAGCATATCTGCAACCTTCGCATCAGAATCCACAAGTCCCTGCTGTACATCTGTGATAAATACGATAACATCGGCAGTGTCGATCGCAATCTGTGCCTGCTCTCTCATCTGAGAAAGAATGATGTCACCGCTGTCCGGCTCAATTCCGCCAGTATCGATCATGGTAAAGGATTTGTCCAGCCATGTCACATCAGCATAAATTCTGTCACGGGTCACACCCGGTGTATCTTTTACAATAGATATCATTTCGCCTGCCAGGGCGTTAAACAACGTGGATTTGCCGACATTAGGCCTGCCCACTATTGCTACTACTGGTTTGCTCATACATTTGTCTCCTTGTCTGTTTTTTATTCTGAACGGGATCCAGTACAGAAGATACCAGATCTTCCCCGTCTTCCTCTACGATTACGATTTCTCTTCCAATTGCCTTTGAAACATCATCCACGGTCAGATCATCCAGAAAAACATTCTCACCGCTTCTGAGCATATTGCACGGGATCAGAACTCTCTCACCCAGCTTGCGGTTCGAAAGCTGTTCTTTCAGGTCGGTGCCTGTGATAAGCCCGGAAACTGTGATCTTTTCGCCGAAGAAATTGTTCCTGATCGTGATCACTTCATATTCAAGATTCGGATATTTCGTGGAAATCTTTTCGAGACATTTCTCGATATAAGGTGCCGCCAGCTTGCCGGTCGCAACGGTAATGGATCTTGGTTTCTCATCTCCCGTACGTTTCTCAACAGCCAGTCTGACCTCTGTATCCAGAAGTCTCAGCATTCCCACTCCGTTCTCAAGCTGAAGATAACCATCATACCGCTCTTCCTCTGGAAGTTCCAGTCCTGCGAGAATATACCACTCATCAGAAGCGTGGATGAAATGGATTCCATGTTCCTTGTACATCTTACGCTGCCAGCGATGGATCTGCTCGAGGACTTTGATCGCATCCTCCCGCTCAAAACTCTCCAATGGATAAAGTCCGTCGCGGAATTTCGTCAGGCCTACCGGGACCACTGATACACTCTGAAGGACCGGCGCATATGCAGAAAGTTTCTCCAGGCTGTACTCCAGCTCCTCACCATCGTTGACTCCCTTGCACAGAACGATCTGTCCGTTCATGGTGATCCCCGCCTCGTAAAGCTGGTCCACTTTCTTGAGGGCATCCCCCGCGAAACGATTATGGAGCATCTTGCAGCGAAGCTTCGGATTCATTGCCTGGAAAGAAACATTGATCGGAGACAGGTGATATTTGATCACCCTCTGAATATCCTCCTGGCTCATATTCGTCAATGTCACATAGTTTCCCTGCAGGAAGGAAAGCCTGGAATCATCATCCTTAAAATAGAGAGTCTTCCTCATTCCCGGCGGCATCTGGTCGATAAAGCAGAACATGCAATGGTTGCTGCAGGAACGGTAATCATCCATCAGGCCATTCTCAAACTCTATTCCCAGATCCTCATCATAATCCTTCTCCACTTCCAGCTCCCAGATCTCTCCGTTGGCTTTCTCTATAAGAAGTTCTATATATTCATCGTTCATCAGATAACGGTAATCAAAAACATCCTCCACCGCCTGATGATTGATCTCTGCCAGCACATCTCCCGGCTCCAGCTCCAGCTCCTCGCCGATGCTTCCAGGAAGAACTTTGGAAATCTTATGTTTCTTTTTTTTCATGGTGTTCCTTTCTTTTTGTCATTCGGATATGCCTTCGTCCATATCCGGATCATTACTATGATAACAATTCTCCGGGTAAAAATCAATAAATTCCTTGACGGGATTTAGGTCAAATGTTATAAATGTAGTAGGACTCAGTTTGAAAAACTATACCTAGGAGGAATATTATGCCAAATATAGAGTTACTTGAAAAAGCGACCCCGGTTGCTCCCATCCGTATTGCAGCACTTGCCGGATGTCAGGATCTTGCAAAAGAGGTTGACAAGAAACTTGTAAAATTCCGTAAAGAACTTGTAGCAAAGAAGAAACCGAGCACTGTACCACAGGGATACAGCCTTCCTTCTTTCCTTGTCGAGTGCGAATGCGTCCGCTTCGGTACCGGCGAGGGCAAGGGTTACATCAAAGAATCTGTACGTGGTGCCGATCTCTTTATCATGGTAGATATCACCAACTACACAGAAACTTACACCGTATGCGGTCATGAGAACCACATGTCACCGGACAACCATTATCAGGATCTCAAGAGGATCATTTCCGCAGCTACCGGTAAAGCTCATCGTATCAACGTCATCATGCCGTTCCTTTACGAAGGACGTCAGCACCGCCGTACCAAGAGAGAATCTCTTGACTGTGCACTGATGCTCAAGGAATTAAGTGATATGGGCGTTTCCAACTTTATCACTTTTGATGCGCATGACCCACGTGTACAGAACTCCATCCCGCTCAACGGATTTGATAACTTCTTCCCGACCTACCAGTTCCTCAAAGCACTGGTTAAAGAAGTCAAAGACTTCAAGCTTGACAACGATCATCTGATGATCATCAGCCCGGATGAGGGTGCGATGTCACGAGCAGTATATTTCTCTAACATTCTCGGTGTTGATATGGGTATGTTCTACAAACGTCGTGATTATTCTACCGTTGTCAACGGCAAGAACCCGATCGTTGCCCATGAGTTCCTCGGAGATTCCGTAGAGGGCAAGGATGTTGTCATCATCGACGATATGATCTCTTCCGGAGAGAGTATGCTCGATGTTGCCAAGCAGATCAAGGAACGTAAAGCAAAGCGTGTCTTCATCTGTACTACTTACGGTCTGTTCACAGACGGTCTCAAGAAATTCGATAAATACTATGAGAAAGGCTGGATCGACAAGGTTATCACCACCAACCTGAACTACCGTGATCCTGAACTGCTCACAAGACCATATTACGTCGAAGCAAACATGAGCAAATACCTTGCAAGTATCATGGACATCATCAACCATGACTTATCTGTAGAGAAAGTTCGTTCCAGCAACGAAAAGATCATGGAGCTGATGGAAAAAGTAAGCAAACGCTGATTTTTCTCTTACATGTATATTTACGGGCTGTATACAGTTTTTGTACTGTATGCAGCCCGTTTTTTTATTGCCTGTGCAGTTGTAGTTGTATCTTATCAGCGGATCCCCAGAAATGCCCCCAGATTTCCTCTCCTGCCATGGGAAGCCCTGTGCGAAAAAAGGAATTCCGGATTGCAGCAGGTGCACAGATTTGGCATGGAAATATGCTCTTCTTTCAAGCCTGCTCCCAGCATGATCTGGTGATTTGCCTCCCAGAGATCCAGCTGGTATTTGCCATCCGGCTTACCATAAAACAGAGCATCCCACTTGTCTTGTGGGAAAGCAGCGCGGAACTGTTCGATCACATCTTCACTCACTTCATAACAGTCCTGGCAGATGGATGGACCGACTGCGCCGTAGATCTCCGACGGGTCAGAGCCGAATTCTTCCTGCATCCTTCGAACTGTGACCTCCCCGATCTTTGCCACCGTTCCTCTCCATCCGGAATGAGAAAGTCCGATCGCGCGGTGCACCGGATCGATAAAGTACAGAGGCACACAATCCGCGTAAAATGTCGCAAGGACCAGCCCCGGTACATTGGTGATCATCCCATCCACGTCTGTGTACGGTCTTGGTTTCGTGATGCCGTTTCCGCGGTCTTCTTCTGTGACAAGGCGCACATTTGCCGTATGTGTCTGGTCAGAAGTCACGATATCTTCCATTTTGAAACCGACTGCATCTGCCAGTCTGCGATAATTTTCTCTTACCGCCTCGTCTTTGTCACCTCTTGTAAAACTTAAGTTCATAGAAGAATAGATCCCCTCACTGACACCGCCAAGTCTGGTGCTGAATGCATGCACAAATCCCGGCAGTCTGTCAAATTCCGGATAGGTAAGATACGTTACACCTTCTCTTGTATTCACATGCATCCTGGGTTCGTTTTCCTGATGCCATTTTATCTTTATCATCGTGTACTCTCCTCTCTGCATTTTATCCGCAGTAATCAAATGCATTTCTGATCCACTGGATCTCATCTCCGTCAATTGCCACCACATCAAATCTGCATGGAGGCTCCCCATATCCATAACGGAGCAGATAAAACTGTGCCGCCCTGCTGATCCGACGCTGTTTCTTAAAGTCTACGGCTGCTGCCGCTTCTCCGGAAGTTGTTGTCGCCCGGTATTTCACTTCTACAAAAACAAGATATTTTCCGTCTTTCGCAACCAGGTCAATCTCGCCTCCCCGGCAGAAAAAATTGTGTTCAAGGATCTTAAGCCCTTGTTTTTCCAGAAAGGCAGCCGCCTGTTCTTCATGACGACTGCCTACTTTACGTTTGTTGATACGCGCCCGCTCTTTTCTTTTTTATGTGTCGGTATCTTTGGTATTTATAAAATTTTATACGAAGTGTGTGATAAAACTTGCTCTGTGTATCGGGGACGGACCATATTTCTTGAGGGCTTCAATGTGCTCCGATGAGCCATAGCCCTTATTGGAAGCAAATCCGTATCCCGGCAGAGTCTTGTCATACTCAACCATCATTCTGTCCCTTGTGACCTTGGCAACAATGCTGGCCGCTGCAATGGATGCGCTCTTGGCATCTCCCTTGATGATCGGAACCTGCGGGATCGTCACCTGCGGAATCGTCACTGCATCGTTGAGAAGAAGCTGCGGAGTGACTTTAAGCTTACTGATTGCCTCCCGCATTGCCTCATAAGTCGCCTGGAGAATGTTGATCTCATCGATCCTCTGTGGACTTGCCATGCCGATGCCTACCGCGACAGCTTTCTCCATGATGACATCATAGAGTTCTTCTCTCTTGTGTGCTGTCAGTTTCTTGGAATCGTTCAGATAAAGGATATCATGATCCTTCGGCAGAATCACTGCGCAGGCAACCACCGGTCCTGCAAGCGGTCCCCTTCCAACCTCATCAATGCCACAGAGATATCCCAGATGCTCGTATTCATGCTCATACTGCATCATCTGCTCCATGCGGAGTTTTTCCTTCTCAAGATTCTCCAATTTCTTCTGATACTGAGAAACGATCTTCTGCACGCCGCTTCTCTGGTCCTCCGCGTAACCTGCACACAGATCTGCCCACTGACCTTCACTGGCTGCGGCAAATTCTTCTTTGATCTCGCCTATCTTTTTCATTTAATTATTCTCCTGCTGTCCTGCCCATTCCAGGGTAATGCGTCCGATCTTGCCTCCGCGGAAATCGTCGAAGATCAGCCCGGAAGTCTTCACATAGTCCAGTTCTTCTCCACGTTTCAGGCAGCCCCTCGCTCTGGCGATCGCCTCAAGTGTCTCAAGTGGAGTTCCCTCCTCAGAAATCCCATAACGTTTCTCAAGGGCTCCCGGATAATCCTTTTTCAGTTTCTCGAGAAGCCAGAGAGCCAGTTCCTCGATGTTCAGGATATCATCCTTGATAGAGCCGACACAGGCAAGGCGGATTCCTACAAGCTGGTCTTCAAATTTCGGCCAGAGAATTCCCGGGGTGTCCAGAAGTTCTACGTTCTTGTTCAGGCGAATCCACTGTTTGCCCTTGGTCACACCCGGTTTGTTTCCGGTCTTGGCACAGGCTTTTCCGGCAAAGGTGTTGATAAATGTGGATTTACCAACATTCGGGATTCCGGCTACCATCGCACGGATCGGACGGTTCTTGATCCCTCTTCTGCGATCACGCTCGATCTTTTCTTTGCAGGCCTCCTGGATCACGTTCTGGATCATTTTCATTCCCGAACCGCTGCGTGAATCGACTTTGACTACATAAAAGCCCTTGCTCTGAAAGTATTCCTTCCATGCTTCATTCTGTCTCTCGTCTGCGAGATCAGCCTTGTTCAGAAGGATCAGACGGGATTTGTTCTGTCCAAGCTGGTCGATATCCGGGTTCCTGCTGGAAAGCGGCACTCTGGCATCTACCAGCTCTATGATCAGATCGATCAGTTTCAAATCTTCCTGCATCTGTCTTTTTGCCTTGGTCATATGACCAGGATACCATTGTATATTCATATCTGTCTTAACCTTTCATAAAACCAAACTTCTTCATCGGCGAGCAGGTAAACCACAGCTTACCGACAATGTATCGTTTCTTCACATTTCCAATATCTGCATATCGGCTGTCCTCACTGTTGTTCCGTTTGTCTCCCAGGACGAAATACTCCCCGGATTCCAGCGTTACTGTAGTGGAAGCCAGCCCCGGATTCGTGATCTCAGGAAACTGGTTTGCCTCTTCGTATTCTTTGCCGTCGATCAGGATCTTGCCATTCGAGATCTGGATCCGTTCCCCCGGAAGCCCGATCACTCTCCGGATATGCAGAGCCGCATCATCACTGGCACTCGTCCGAAAAACGATCAGATCGCCTCTCTGCGGCGAAGAAAACTTATATACTGCTTTATTTACAAAAAAACGGTCGCCGACGGAGATCGTCGGTTCCATAGAATTCTCCTGCATTGTCACAGTCTGAAACATCATCAATGCCACAACTGCTGCAAACACAAGTGTCACGGTGATCTGAAAGGCCCATTTCAGGATTCCCCGGGTCTTGCGGTCCTCCAGTTTCGCCCTCAGTTCCAGGACTTTGGGATGTTCTTTCCAGTTTTTTATATTCATAACTGTTCTCTCCATAATGGAAAAGAGGGACAATAGCTGTTCGTTATTGTCCCTGCTTTTAAAACTTTTGAAATTTTCAGATAAAATACATTATCTAACGCGTTCTTTAACCTTTGCAGCTTTACCTACACGATCTCTCAGGTAGTTCAGCTTAGCACGGCGAACTTTACCCTGACGGATAACTTCTACTTTAACAACGTGTGGGGAGTGAAGCGGCCATGTCTTCTCAACACCAACACCGTTGGAGCTCTTTCTTACTGTGAAAGTTTCTCTTGTGCTTCCGCCCTGTCTCTTAAGAACAGTTCCCTCAAAGATCTGGATTCTCTCACGGTTTCCCTCTTTGATCATAGCGTGTACTCTTACTGTGTCACCAACGCGGAACTGCGGTACTTCTGCTTTTAACTGAGCAGACTCAATGTTTTTGATAATGTCGTTCATTTTATTCTCTCCTATTCTTATCTGGATGTTCTTAATACATAATCTAGTAACAGAGGACCATCGTTTTTACAACATGTACGATTATACTATAAAAGATTCTTAATTGCAAGAAGTTTTTTATTTAATTCGCAGATGTATTGTCGGAAGAGGAAGCAGTATCCGCAGAAGCAGTATCTGAAGAACTGCTCATGATCTGGTTCAGTTCATCGATCATCTCTTCATCCTTCAGGCGGAACTTGATCTCCACTCGTCTGGATGCATCCTTATCGACATTTCCATCTGCGTCAAGAACAGGATTCGCCATGGAATGCCCGTTTACTGTCAGATAATTCTGAAGGTTCGCTGACTGTGTGGAATCCAGGAAATTCCCCTGAATATCAAGAAGATACTGCGCCACTGCAAGTGAACGCTGCTGGGAAAGCTCCAGATTATACGCATAATCACCATCTGTATCTGTATAACCGTCTATAATGATCTCAGCAAGATAATTTTTATAGGTATCTTCCATCAGCACCTTGCAGTAAATTGGAAGTACGTTTCGAAGTGCTTCCTTACCAGCGTCTGTAAGCTCCGACTCATCAACGTCAAACAATACACTGGCATCCAGTGTCAATGCACCAGTCTGGGAATCCAGATTTACATTGATATTATTTTTCTGGAATTCTTTTTGAAGTGCTTCCACAACTTCAGCCTTGACACCAATAATATTATCGATCTTTGTCTGCTGCTCACTAAGCTGCGTGGTCTTCTCATCCAGATCCGTCTGCTGCTGATTCAGAAGAGCCTGCTGCTCTTTTAACTTGGCTTCCTGCTCTGCCAGTGTCTGTGCCAGTGCAGTCAGCTTCTCATCTTTGGTCTTAATAGTTCCTTCCTGTTCTTCAATGGTATTCTGCTTGGCAAGAAGATCAGCCGTATACTCTGCCTGCAGAGCCAGCTTCTCATCTCTCTCCTGAATACTCTCGTCGTAACTCTTCTGAGCCTGGAAAAGCGTCAATGACATGATCAGTATGAAAAGAAGCAGAACGCCGGCCATAACATCGGAATAAGAGCGCCATACATTAAAGCCTCCATCCCCTGATTTTCTTTTTTTGCGCATGTCTATCTCCTCTTATCTGAATAAGCCAAATTTTCCTTTCTGTGCAGCCTTGGAAAGCTCTTTCATGTTCTTGTTGATTTCCTCAAGAAGAGCCTGCTGTCCCTCATTCTGCTGAGCAATCAGATTGCCCAGCTTCTCTACAGAATCATTCCTTCCGCTTGCGATCAGAGACACATCTCTGGTATTCGCTGCAGTCACCTCACTGAGGAGCTTGCGGACCTGTTCCATTGTTTTATAGGAAAGTCTCTGATACTGGGCGAAATCCTCCATCTGGGCCGTAAACTGCTCTGCCATCTTGCTGTTCGCCTGGATCAGATCTGCACTTGCCTGACCTGTAGCCCCTACTCTCTCAATAGAAGAAGCTGCTGTTTCAACATATTTCTGCATTGCCTGGTTGCAGGCAACCCAGAACTTAGCTGCAGATTTCTCGGCATCCTTCAGATAATCCACAATATGCTGATAATCCTGCTGCTGCATCTTCTGGATCTCCTGATTCTCAGAAAGGATACGATTGGCAGTAGACATGTAGCGGGTCTGCATGCCTCCCATCTCCCTTACCATATCTGTAATGGCTTTATCCTGCTTGTCATAGGTCTCAGAAAGCTTCTGGCTCATAGTCTGGTACATGGCAGAAGTATAAGCTGTATTCTCTTTCTGTGCCTTTTTCAACTGATCCAGTGCCACATTGAAATCACGGAACTGCATATGGAAAGAATTGTTCATCTGCTTTAAAAATTCGTCCGATATTTCACGAATAGCATCCTCCTGGCATCTGGTTACAGAAGAAACCAGCATATCCAGAGAATCATTCATCTTCTGGAAGGTAGGTGTGATAACCTTCTCAAAGCTGTCTGCCATCTGAACGGAAAACTGCTCTGCCATCTGTTTCATGGCGCTTGTCTGCAGCTTCTGGCTTGCAAGCAGCAGATTTCTGGACTCATTTTCCGCAGTAGGCATTACATAAGAATGAAACTTTTCAAGGAATCCCTGAAGTTCCTCTGTCATGGATGAATACTCTCCCTTCATCCCAAAGGTATAAATAATGGAAAAAGAGATACCATAAATAGAGGTAAGGAATGCCACTTTAATACCTTCCACCAGCGCTTCTACAGAAGAAGTCATGGCGCTGTAATCAGTAGGCTGGAAATCCCGAAGGCCCCAGACAAGACCAAGGAAAGTACCTAAAATACCAAGACTGGTGAAGATATCCGGAACCATTTCCAGAAGCTTCTTATGAACATGGATATCCAGCTCATCTTCATTAATGAATTCTTCAATATCTCCAAGACCTTCTTTACTATTGTTAATACTGTCTGTAAAGCTATCCATCTTCTGATCCAGATATTTGTCATCGAAAAGCTCACCTAAATATGTAAGATTCCTGGGATCTGTCTTCCCTGGAGTCTTGAACATACTGTTCAGCTCCTCTACTGCTCTGTGAAATGCCGTACTCAGATTATTCATACGGAACATTCCACCAAACATTGCGATCAGATACAGGACTGCGATCACCGCCAGAAATACGAAATTGTAGATCGTAGATGATAAGTTCCCCCTGCCGGCAAATAAAGTCAAAGCAGTGGTTCCTGCAAGAACCGCAACAAACAATACAGAATGTGTGATTTTTTTCTTCATTGTCTGCCTCCCCATTTGTATTTTCACAAAATAGATATGCTGTCTGTCGACGGCATCACCATATATGAATGCCAACTACTCTGCGCTTATAGCATCTGCAGAGCTGTTTGAAAAATCATTCCCGCAATCTGAACGCCCAAGGCTTTCATCGTAATAAATTGGTGCATTTTGTGAATTTTCCATTAATAATGGTACATTTTTTATCATAATATCACAATTTTCTAATAATAACAAGAAAAAACATACCCCTTGCCTAATGAAAAATGTTACTGAAAAACGTTACCAGTGAACAGTAATCGTTTCACACCTTTTTCACACAGCCAGGGGTATTATATCATATTTCATATTTTCAGGCGTAAACCTTATCTTCCTCCAGAAATCGGGCCTTGCCATCCTTCACTTCTACCAGGTTAATGCTGCAGTTAGGAGGCACACATCCATGCCAGAAATGCTCAGGATCCTTGTACAGGTTCTGGAGAAGAGCCCGCACTGCACATCCATGAGAAGACACCAAAATCGTCTTGTCTGCCAGAGACGGATCTGAGGTTTTTTCAAGCCAGAATTCTCTGGTACGCTCCAGGACATCCTGTATATTCTCTCCGTTTTCCGGACGTGGAAATTTCAGAGGATCCTTAAAAAACAGATCAAATTCTTCGCAGTTGGATTCCATAGTATTTCCATTTCTCATAATGTGCCCTTCCAGAGCCCCGAAATTAATTTCCTGAATCCTTTTATCCGGTATCACAGGAATATCACGACCGCCCAGAACCAACCGGGCAGTCTGTCTCGCACGGGTAAGGGGACTTGTAAAACAGATATCAAACTTTACATCCATCAGAGCCTCACCTGTTCTTCTGGCAAGATCAATTCCCTCCTGAGCAAGAGGAATATCTGCTGAACCCTGAGCCTTATGAAGGTGGTTCCAGGGCGTCAGACCATGTCTTACAATATATAAAAGCATCAGCTTCTCAACTCGATTCCAAGTCCTTCCAGACCATTTAAAATTTTCTTCATTGCTGCAGAAATTTCGCTTTCTTCCAGAGTTTTGTCGTGATCACGGAATACAAGCGCATAAGCCATAGACTTGTAGCCACCCTTGATCTGGCTTCCTTCGTAGATATCAAACAGCTGATAACTCTCCAGGATCTTTCCGCCTCTCTGAGCAAGAATGTCCTCGATCTGACCTGCAAGCACCTGTTTCGGAACCAGCATACTGATGTCACGGGTTACTGCCGGATATTTTGCAATTCCGGTAAACTTGCGGTCAAAATTTGCAAATTCGAGAACGCTCTTGATATCGATCATTGCGATATATGCGCGCTCCCCAATTCCATAATTATCTGCAACCAGCGGATGAACCTCTCCAAGGTAACCTACAACGGTTCCCTCATATACCATATCGGCCTGTCTTCCAGGATGAAGAAATGATTTTCCGCTTGCCGGATCATACTCCATTTTTTTCTTCATACCGATTTTTTCGAAGAACTCCTCACAAACGCCCTTCATGTCAAAGAAATCACCGGTTCCGTACATTCCAAGTGTAAACATGGTTCTTTCATCTGGAAGCTCGGTAAGTGGAAGCGCCTTCGGAAGATATATATTTCCAAGCTCATAAAGACGAACGTCTTTATTTCTTCTGTTATAGTTAGTTGCAAGGGAGGAAAGCATTCCATTCAGTGTACTGGTACGCATAATGCTGTAGTCCTCGCCAAGAGGATTGCTGATGGTGATCACCTGACGAAGTACATTATCTTCTGGAATTCTCAGTTTGTCAAATACCTTCGGGCTCTCAAATGAGTAAGTCATGCCTTCTGAGAATCCGCAGTACTCTGCAATATCTCTTGCGATATTTTCAATGCGAAGCTTGAATGGCATTTTTCCCGTAGTAGCCTCACCAGATGGCAAAGTTGTAGGAATCTTGTCATATCCGTAGAAACGTGCAACTTCTTCTGCAACATCTGCCATGCAGTGGATATCCTGAGACCGTTGATACGGTCTGGCTCAAATTTTACACGGGATGGCTCGCTGACCTTATTGCAGATATCGACCATACCGCCAACAACCTCACCGGCACCAAGCTCTTCCATCAGCTGGCAGGCTCTGTCGATTGCAGCCTTTGCATTATTCGGGTCAAGACCTTTCTCAAACTTGCCGGAAGCATCTGTACGAAGTCCGATTCTCTTGGAAGAAAGTCTGATGTTTGTTCCATCAAAGCAGGCTGCCTCAAACAGAACTGTGTGTACGTCATCTGTGATCATGGAGTTCTCGCCGCCCATAATACCTGCGATTCCAACTGGTTTCTCACCATCGCAGATCATCAGGACGTTCTCGTCCATAATACGTTCCTGACCATCCAGTGTGACAAATTTCTCATCTTTACCCGCACAGCGTACAACAATTTCATGGTTTGCAATCGTATCGAGATCGTAAGCATGCATTGGCTGTCCAAACTCTTCCATTACATAGTTGGTGATATCTACCAGATTGTTGATCGGGCGGATTCCATTGGAAGCCAGACAGCGGTCCGATCTTGACATTTTTTACAACTCTTGCACAATAACGTGGGCAAAGCTCCGGTTTCTCTACAGTTACCTTTACGTAATCAGAAGCTTTTTCATCATTTCCTGTCTCTTTAACTTCCGGAGGGCAAAATTTCTTACCAAAAGTAGCTGCTGCTTCTCTTGTAATTCCAAGAACACCGTAACAGTCAACACGGTTGGATGTGATCTCATATTCAAATACAACGTCATCAAGTCCAAGAGCCTTAATAGCGCTTTCACCTACAACTGCGTTTTCCGGGAATATATAAATTCCATATTCTGGGGCTTCCGGATACATATCCCGGTTGCTTCCCAGCTCTTCGATGGAGCACATCATGCCGTTGGACGGTACTCCGCGAAGTTTTCCGGCTTTGATCCTGATTCCGCCAGGAGTCATTTTTCCATCATGTCCTCCTGCTACACGACCTCCGTCAAGAACAACAGGAACCTTGTCTCCCTCTTTTACGTTTGGAGCACCAGTAACGATCTGGATCACCTCAGATCCGATATTCACCTGGCAAATGATCAGCTTATCTGCATCCGGATGTTTCTCAATTTTCTCAATCTGTCCGATTACAATCTTTTCAAGGTCAGCATCAAGCCTGGTGAAGCCCTCTACCTTTGTACCTGACAATGTCATTGCATCTGTATATTCCTGTGCGGTTACGTCAAGATCCGGCACATACATTTTAATCCAAGATAATGAAGTATTCATTTATTTAATCCTCTTCTCACTCTAATATTTATATTATGAAAGGTAACTGCTCAGTGCTTTCACAGTTACACGCTTCGCGATGCCCAGAAATCAGAACTGCTTCAGGAAACGGATGTCGTTCTCATAAAGCAGACGCATATCATCAATCTCATATTTCAGAAGCGCAATACGCTCAAGGCCTACGCCGAATGCAAAACCAGTGTACTCCTCCGGATCAATTCCACACATGCGAAGTACATTGGGATGAACTGTTCCACAGCCAAGGATTTCGATCCAGCCGGATCCTTTACAGAAACGGCAGCCTTTTCCGCCACATTTGAAGCAGGAAACATCAACCTCTGCACTTGGCTCTGTAAACGGGAAGTGATGTGGTCTAAATTTTGTTTTGGTTTCCGGTCCGAAAAGTTCTTTTGCAAATACTTCAAGAGTTCCTTTCAGGTCTGCGAACGTAATATTCTTATCTATTACAAGACCCTCAATCTGATGGAAGGATGGAGAATGAGTTGCATCTACTTCATCAGAACGGAATACTCTTCCAGGTGCGATCATACGGATCGGCAGTTTGCCTTTTTCCATGGCACGCGCCTGAACCGGAGATGTCTGGGAACGAAGAAGTATAGAATCATTGATAAAGAAAGTATCCTGCTCGTCTCTTGCCGGATGATTCTCCGGAATATTCAGCTTAGTAAAGTTGTAATCTGCATATTCAACTTCCGGTCCTTCTACAACTTCATAGCCCATTCCAATAAAAATGCGCTCAACCTCTTCCAACGCAATGCTGTTGGGATGGCGATGACCGATTCTGGATTTCTTTGCAGGAAGGGTAACATCGATTACTTCTGCTTTCATCTTCTCTTCTCTGACTGCTTCTTCCAGTTTCCGTCTGGACTCTTCAAGAAGAGTTTCAATCTTAGCTCTGGTCTCGTTTACAAGCTGGCCAACCTTCGGTCTCTCCTCCGGGGAAACGTCCTTCATTCCCTTTAAGATTGCGGTAAGCTCTCCTTTTTTTCCAAGATATGCCACACGCACATCATTTAATTTATCCAGGCCTTCGGATTCTTCAATCCGTACTCTGGCGTTCTCAGCCAGTTCCTGAAGTCTTTCTTTCATATCCATGGTTTATTTCTCCTTTATTTTTATAATCTGCCAGGTGAGGGAAGGCACGGAAGGGAAGAAAATATCTACATAGCAGATTTTTTCTTTCGTAAAAGCGGATTGTTCCACGCTAGAGCGTGTTTGAAAAAGGCTTTCTGCAAGATGTGCGTCACAATTTGTGGGA
>OHYB01000405.1_pt1 | contig 22360 bp, 18 predicted proteins | sample 1580181 | NCBI WGS metagenome assembly OHYB01 (sample SAMEA3882510, study PRJEB24775) | human gut metagenome | biome: human-associated habitat; feature: intestine environment; material: feces | place: Netherlands | collected 2009/2010
CAATTGGAACGGGTTCTTCTTTGATAACGCGGTACAATTACGATATGCGGCCTCATATGGGCAGCTGGCGGAAGGTAAGAATCTTTGTTGTTTTACGGCGGGTAATATTTATGAGAAAGGCCCTGTTATTGCTTATATTGATTTAATGTATTCTCGTGAAGGGCTGGATAGCAAAGGCATTATCAGTGATTTGCAAGGTCCTGTTTTAACAGCTCCGTCCACGGCGCAGAATGCGGAATACTTTAGTACCGTGGTAAACTTTGACTATCGCGTTCATCCCAATTGGAATCTTTATTTGAAAGGCGCTTATGAGAGGGCAGGCTTTGCGCTTTCAGGTGAAACAGGAGAAAACGCTATACTCGGGGTATCAATAGACGGAGGTGATGAACAGCTCGTGACAGTTTCAAGGACAGGTCAGCGTGAGATATCATGCCATTTTGAAGGCTTGTCTGAGGGCGCTCACACCGCAAAGGTAACCATAAAATCAGGCAAATATACAATTGACGCTATGCAGGTAACAGGCGGAAAGATACCATTCGAGAAGAAAAAGCCTGCGAAGTCTGAAAGCACTAAGTCAGGCAAAAGCAAGCTTCCTATAGCTGTTGGGGCAGGCATTTGCGCTGCTGCGGCAGTTGGTGCAGTGATATACGGCATAGCGAGAAAGAAGCGTAAGGAAAATAATGACTAAAATAAGCAGAACAACAGACATGACACAAGGCAGTGAAATGCGGCACATAATAATGTTTTCACTGCCCTTGCTTGCAGGAAATCTTTTGCAGCAGACATACAATATAGTGGACACTATGGTGGTGGGGCGTTATCTGGGCGATGACGCCCTTGCCGCTGTTGGTGCTACAGGCTCTATCACTTATCTTTTTTACACCCTTTGCATAGGTCTTTCGGTGGGTGCAGGAATAATTGTCGCACAGTATTTCGGTGCAGGCAAGAAAAAAGCCCTGCGGTCGGCAGTGTTCAATTCGGCACTTGTCACGGCTATATTCGGCGTTGTAATAAGTCTTTTATCCGTGCCTGCCGCAAAACCTATACTGGAGCTTTTGAAAGTTCCTGACAAGCTCATCGGAGATTCTGTGACGTATATGCAGATAGCCTGCGGCGGAACGATAGCGGTGGCAGCATACAACTGGATAAACGCCATAATGAGGGCTTTGGGCGACTCAAAAACACCGCTGATATTCTTAGGTGCAGCAAGCTTGCTAAACGCCCTCCTTGACCTGCTTTTTGTGGTGGTATTCAAATTCGGCATAGCAGGTGCGGCATGGGCGACAGTGCTTACGCAGGCACTTTCCGCCATTTCTTGTATTGTGTACTGTTTTGCAGTGAGCGGAGAGATAAAGCTCACCGCCGACGATATGCACGCCGACAAGGACATGATGAGCCGCTGTGTGAAAACAGGTGTGCCTATCGCCATACAAAACGGACTTATCTCGGTATCAATGGTGGCTCTCCAGCGTGTGACAAACGGCTTTGGCGAAACGGTCATGGCGGCATACACAGTTTCAATGCGTATCGAGCAGTTCGTTCAACAGCCGTTTTCTTCACTTAATGCGGCGGTTTCAACATTCACAGGACAGAATATCGGCGCAGGAAAAGAAAAACGTGCGCAGAAAGGTCTTGCTTGTGCAATAAAGATATCGGTGATATTCTCGGCAGTGGTGCTTGTGCTGTTCACACTGTTCGATGGAGCGATAACATCTTGGTTTGTCAAGGGCAAGACTGTTATAAGCATATCGGCAAAAGCGCTTATCATAACCTCACTTTTCTACTGGTCGCTGGGTATTATCCACACCACAAGGGGCTTTTTAAACGGCGCAGGCGACACAAACTATGCCCTTGTAAACGGCATGGCGGAGGTAATATGCAGGATAGGTCTTTCACTTATCCTTACAAGGATAGCTTTCATAGGCTATTGGGGCATATGGTACACCACCGCCGCAACGTGGTTTGTGACCGCTATGGTGAGCCTTATAAGATACAAGGGTGGGAAATGGAGGCTTCATGCCATAGTGAAATAGATTTTCATAACTGCTGTACCGATTCGGTGCGGCAGTTTTTTAGTTGAAACAGTTTCACATTATATATGAAATATTCATATGAAACCATATTGAAAATTCATAGTGCAGTGGTATAATATAATAAAAGGAGTGACGAGCAATGAACATTACCGAATTTGCAAAAGCCGCAGGAGTATCAAAATCTGCTGTGAGCAGATATTTCAACGACGGCTATGTGAGCGAAGAAAAGCGCAGGCTTATTGAAGCCGCCATAGAAGCCACAGGCTATGCCCCAAGCGTTCAGGCGCAGAACGTGAGAACAAGGGTGACAAAGCTTGTGGGAGTTATTATACCGAAGCTTTCAAGCGAGAGCTGTGCAAGAGAGGTGGAGGGAATAAGTCAGGTACTCAGTGAGCAGGGCTATCAGCTTTTGCTTGTGAACTCTGCCAACGACCCAAAGAAAGAAGTGGAATATCTGGAGCTTTTCCGAAGCAATCGTGTTGACGGAGTTATCTTTTTGGCTTCTGTTTTCACTCCGCTCCATGACGCTGTGCTGAAAAAAATGCGTGTACCGGTGGTAATTGTGGGACAGGAATACAAGGGTGCAAACTGCGTTTGTCATGACGATTACAAAGCCGCCTATACCGCAGAGAAGCTTATGCTTGACAAAGGCTGCAAAAAGCCCGCTTTTATCGGTGTTACCGAGCAGGACAAGGCGGCAGGTCAGGCAAGAAAAGACGGGTTTATCCACGCCCTTTCTGATAACGGCATCAACATTGAAAAGTCTGATATGCAGACGGCTGAATTTAAAATGGACTCAGGCTACAAAAGGGCTTTGACATTACTGAGAAGCGGCAGAAAGTACGACCACATTTTCTGTGCCACCGACAATCTTGCCGCAGGCGCGCTCCTTGCCTGCCGTGAGCAGGGATTGAAAGTACCAGAGGATATAATGATAGCAGGTATTGGCGACTCTCAGCTTTGTAAGGTCACGTCCACTCCCCTGACCTCTGTGCATTTTCATTATCGCACCGCAGGCATAGAAGCGGCACAAATGCTGCTCAATTCACTGAAGCGAGAAAGCTCTATACCAAGGACACTGACGCTCGGTTTTGAGCTGGAAGAGCGTGAGTCCACAGAAAAATAATATGAAACTGTGTGAAACCTTGTAATGCCGCCTTGTAAGTTTATATTATTTGTCAATAGACAAATGCACTGTCATGGGTTATAATATAGTTAATGAAATCGGTATCACATAAATAATGAAACTGATAAAATAACATAGTTCGGGCAAAATAATAAAAAAGCAAGCAAAGGACGGGATATTATGGATCACAGAAGTTCAGCTCGTGAGATACTTTCTGCTATAGGCGGAAAGGAAAATCTGGTCAGTGCCGCACACTGTGCCACAAGATTAAGACTTATAATCGCAGACAACTCAAAGATACAAAAGGATACCCTGGAGAACATTGATGTTGTAAAGGGCGTTTTTGAAGCTTCAGGACAGCTTCAGATCATCATAGGCACCGGAACGGTAAACAAGGTCTATGACGAATTTATCGCAGAGGCAGGCGTGGAAGCCTCTTCAAAGGACGAAGTCAAGGCTCAGGTGGCTCAGAAGCAAAACTGGTTCAAAAGACTTATCAAAACTCTCGGCGACGTATTCGTACCTATAATCCCTGCTATCGTTGCAGGCGGTCTTATCATGGGAATAATGGAAGCCTTGAATTTCATGGCTTCAAACGGCTTTATCTCCCTTGACACAAATGGATATGTTTTCACAATATTCAAACTGCTTTCAAATGCAGCGTTCACATTCCTGCCGATACTTATTGGCTATTCTGCAACTAAGGTGTTCGGTGGCAACCCTTATCTTGGTGCGGTAATAGGAATGTTCCTTATCCACCCTGACCTGCAAAACGCATGGACAGTTTCCACAAACGGATATGAGCAGACTTTCTCCATATTTGGTCTGTTCAACGTTCACATGGTAGGCTATCAGGGTCATGTAATTCCTATCATAATCGCTTCATTCATTCTTGCGACTATGGAGAAGAAGCTTCACAAGAAAGTGCCTGACATTGTCGACCTTTTCGTTACACCTCTTGTGAGCCTTACAGTAACAGCTTTCCTCGTTTACACCTTTATCGGTCCTGTATTCGTTGCCCTTGAAAATGGCATTATCACAGGCGTTCAGAAGCTTATCACTATCCCATTCGGCATTGGCTCGTTCATAATGGGCGGTTTCTATTCAACAACAGTTGTTGGCGGTATACACCATATGTACACTGTTATCGACATTGGTCAGCTTGCTAAATATGGTGCGACCTATTGGCTGCCTCTGGCATCTGCCGCAAATATGGCTCAGGGAGCTGCCTGCCTTGCAGTGGCAGTAAGAAGCAAGAACAATAAGATCAGATCAATGGCTTATCCTTCTGCTCTGTCTTGTATGCTTGGCATCACAGAGCCTGCAATATTCGGTGTAAACCTTAGATTTGTAAAGCCTTTCATATTCGGCTCTATCGGCGGCGCTTGCGGAGCAATGGTCGCTTCTATCCTCCACCTTGGCGCAACTGCAACAGGTGTAACAGGAATATTTGCAATACTTCTTACACTCAACCACCCAGTGAAGTATATAATCTCAATGGCTGTAGCAATGGGCGTTGCATTCACTCTTACTTGGCTTTTCGGCACGAACAACGAGCAGATAAGAAACGAGCACAAGCCTTGCGAAAACAAGACAGAAAAGGCTGAACAGCCTGCACAGGCTATGGAAACAAAGGCTGAAAATGCAGACGTAGCAGATGACGGCATTATCACAGCTCCGCTTAGCGGCAAGGCTGTAAAGCTTGAAAACGTTCCTGACCAGACCTTTGCGCAAGGCATACTTGGTCTTGGTGCGGCAATAGAACCTACCGAGGGCAAGGTCGTTGCACCTAGCGACGGCAAGGTCGAAACGCTTTTTGACACTTTCCATGCAGTTGGTTTGACGCTTGACAACGGCAAGGAGCTTCTTATCCACGTTGGAATAAACACTGTTGAGCTTAAAGGCGAGGGCTTCAAGGCTTACGTTTCTGGGGGCGACAGAGTAACAAAGGGACAGACGCTTATCACTTTCGATATGGACTTTATAAAGAGTAAGGGATATCAGACTATCACACCTGTTCTTGTGGGCAATTCAGACGAATTTTCCTCCGTTGAGGAGCTTGCAGAAGAAGGCACAGAAGTAACTATAGGAGATAGGCTAATAAAGGTCAACGCATAAAGTACAGACAAACCGTCAATAATTATAGTCAACGCATTAAAAGGAGAGGATATAAATGGATAACAAAGAAAAACTGGAAAACAGGGAAAGAATAAAGAACGCAAAATGGCGTCAGAGATTTCATATCGAACCGCCTGACGGCTGGCTCAATGACCCGAACGGTCTGAGCTTTTACAAGGACGAATATCATGTTTATTTTCAGTACAGCCCAATTGCCCCTGACGGTCACACGCCAAGAGGCTGGGGACATTATCACGGCAGCGACCTTATGCACATGACTTATGACAGAGCAGTTATGATGCCTGACATTCCTGAGGACAGCCATGGTGTTTACTCAGGAAGCGCCATTGAAAATGATGGTGTTCTGCATATTTTCTACACAGGTAATGTGAAGATGATAGGCGATTATGATTATGTCAAAGCCGGCAGAGGTGCGAACGTTATCCACGTCACCACCACAGACGGAAGCAAAATGAGTGAAAAGCAGGTACTTCTCAGAAACAGCGACTACCCTGATTTCTGCTCATGCCATGTGAGAGATCCAAAGGTGTGGAAAGAGGGCGACATATGGAAAATGGTGCTCGGTGCAAGAACTCTTGACGACGAGGGCTGTGTGCTTGTATACGAATCTGACGATCTTATAAACTGGAAATACACCGGCAAGGTATACAAAGAGGGCTACGGCTATATGTGGGAATGCCCTGACTATTTCGAGATAGACGGCAAGGGCTTTTTAAGCACCTGCCCGCAGGGTATGCCTCACTATGAAACAAAGTGGCAGAACCTCAACGAATCAGGCTACTTCCCTGTTCAGGGCAAGCTTGAGGACAGCGTTCTCGGTGACTTCACCGAGTGGGACATGGGTTTTGACTTCTATGCACCGCAGACATTTCTTGACCCACAGGGCAGGAGAATACTCATAGGCTGGCTTGGCATGGATAACAAGGTCTACGGCAATGCCACAACTGAGCTTGGCTGGCAGCACTGCCTTACCATACCGAGAGTTGTAACTATTGCACCCAACGGCAAGCTCAGACAGCAGCCTATAGCTGAATTTGACGAGCTTAAAAGCAACGCACGCCGTCAGAGCAGCGGTCAAACTGCAGAATATCCTCTGCCATTTGAGCTTGACGGTGAGCCTGCGGACAGCTTCAGCATATCCCTTGACGGCAAGCTGGAGCTTGGCTTTGATAAAGAGAAAAAGCTCTTTACAATGAAATTTACTGACGAAAAATACGGCTGCGGCAGGACAGTAAGAAATGCAGAGATAGACAGCGTGAGAAACATAAGAGTTATCGCAGATATGTCAAGCATTGAGGTATATATCAATGACGGCGAAACTGTGATGTCAACAAGAATATATCCCGATAATGACAGCGTAAAGCTTAAAGTAAACGGCTTTGAGGCACAGGTCTGGGACATCTGAGAGGAGGAACTGCAATGGGAAACACACTTTTTGCCATAGGCGAAGCACTGATAGATTTTATTCCTGCACAGACAGGCTGTGCCTTTGAAGAAGTAACGGCTTTCAGCCCTAAAAGCGGCGGAGCGCCTGCAAACGTCTGCGGAGCGTTCACCATTCTTGGTGGAAGCTCGAAATTTATCACTCAGCTTGGTGATGACCCATTCGGAAGAAAGATAGCAGGCGACCTTGCAAGGGCTGGAATCGACACTTCCCTTGTGAGCTTCACCGACAAGGCGAACACAGCTTTGGCTTTTGTGAGCCTTGAAAATGACGGCAACAGGACGTTCTCATTCTACAGAAAGCCCTCCGCAGATATGCTTTTTTCAGCGGAGAAGGTAAAAGAGGAATGGTTTGAGGACGCATACGCACTGCATTTTTGCAGTGTTTCCCTTGGAGATTTTCCAATGAAAGACGCACACAAAAAGGCTATCGCCTATGCACGTCAAAAAGGCGCAATGATAAGTTTTGACCCTAATCTGCGTTTTCCTCTCTGGAACGACAAGAAAGCTCTGCATGATACCGTAAATGAGTTTATACCAATGGCTGACATTGTAAAAATATCAGACGAAGAGCTTGGATTTATCACAGGTGAAAACGACATCAAAGCCGCTCTGCCAAAGCTTTTCACAGGCAATGTGAAGCTTGTGATATACACCTGCGGCTCAGAGGGAGCATATGCTTTCACAAAGAACGCACAGGCATTTGCAGAGAGCGAAAAGGTGAAAGCCGTTGACACAACAGGCGCAGGAGACGGTTTTATAGGCTCGTTCCTATATGCACTAAAAACTCTCAATGTGACCGCCGAAAGCCTTTGTGACCTTGACAATGCACAGCTAGAACGCTGTATAGCATTTTCAAATAAATTCTGCGGTGAAAGCGTTAAGCATCAGGGTGCTATCGACTCCTACAGAAAAATAGAATTTATATAAATTTGCATAATAATTATCCTTTAATAATACATTTCCTTAAAACAAAGCCTTCCCCTTTTGGGAGGGTTTTTGTTTTCGGCAAAATTTCACAAAACATTTTGCAGTATATGTAGGGGACGGCGCCCTCGACGTCCAGATTTTGCGTTTTTGAAAGGCTTGTTTTTAACACGTTTTAGCATAGTAATATGATACTTTGTGAAAATTTGACAAAAGATAAGATATACTATATAATAGAGATTGTATGACTATTTTTACAGGAGAATTATTATGAACGAAAATAAAAACAGAGCAACCTTTCAATCCCGATTGGGATTTATACTTGTATCCGCAGGGTGTGCCATTGGTCTTGGCAACGTGTGGAAATTTCCATACATTTGCGGACAAAACGGCGGCGGAGCTTTTCTGTTCCTATACCTTATCTGCCTTGTGCTGTTGGGTCTTCCAATACTCATATGCGAATTTGCCATAGGCAGAGGAAGCAACCGAAGTCTTTCTCAGGCTTTCAACCGACTTGAAAAGCCCGGTAGCCGATATCACTGCACTAAATACACGAGCATTGCAGGAAACTATCTGCTCATGATGTTTTACACCATGGTCACAGGCTGGATGTTATACTATGCTTTTAAATACGCCACTGGCTCGTTGGACGCTTCAAGCACAGCGGCAACGGCTGAGGCTTTTAAGGATATGCAGGCTTCCCCGTGGCTCATGCTCATATTCTCGGCTATCGTTATCATACTTTGTATCGGTGTTTGCGCACTTGGATTGCAAAACGGCATTGAAAAGGTAACAAAATTTATGATGATACTGCTTATGGCGCTCATGGTGGTGCTGGCGGTGAACTCTATCAGGCTGAAAGGCGCTTCTGAGGGGCTTAAATTCTTTCTTGTGCCGAACTTTGATGTCTTTAAAGAAAAGGGCTTCACATCAGTGCTTTTTGCCGCAATGACTCAGGCGTTTTTCACACTAAGCATAGGCATAGGCACAATGGAGATATTCGGAAGCTATTTGAAAAAGGACCGCACTCTTGTAGGCGAGTCTGTGAACGTTATCGTTCTTGACACTGCCGTGGCTGTCGTTGCGGGACTTATCATAATCCCTGCCTGCTTTGCATACGGAATCGAGCCTGACTCAGGTCCGTCACTGCTTTTCATCACTCTGCCTAACGTTTTCCACCATATGGCTTCAAGCCGTTTGTGGGGAATATTCTTCTTCATCTTCATGTCATTTGCGGCGCTTTCCACCGTTATCGCAGTGTTTGAGAACATTATCACAATGTCAGTGGAACTGTGGGATTGGAGCAGAAAAAAATCACTTATTGTAAACCTTGTGATGATACTTGTGCTTACAATGCCTGCTGTGTTTGGATTTAACCTGCTGAAAAATATCCAGCCAATGGGCGCAGGTTCGACTATCATGGACCTTGAAGACTTTTTGGTATCATCAAATCTTCTGCCACTTGGTTCGCTTGTGGGAGTGCTGTTCTGCGTTCGCAAAAACGGCTGGGGCTGGGAGAACTTCATCAAGGAAGCCAACACTGGCAAGGGCAAGCATATCCCTGACGGACTTCGCAGCTACATGTCCTACGTTGTGCCTGCACTTATATGCTTCATCTATCTTAAAGGCTACTATGACACATTCTCAAACAGAAGTCTGCCGGTCCTTATAGGCTGGATGTGCTTTGCGGTGATACTTCTTGTGCTGATATTCTGGGCAACTTTCTCAAAAAGCAAAAAAAATTTGGAAAATCCTATTGACAAATAGAAAGTTTGGCTATATAATAAACCTTGCGTGATGTTTCACGAAAATTCGTGTAATTATAAACGCTATAAAAATAAACTAAAAGGTGGTGGGTGAAATGAGAAATATTCTTTTTGATCTTCTAAAGACTAACGAGAATATAAGCCTTACAAATAATGTAAGTTCAATATGCCTTTCAGATGTCATTTTGCCTGCCCTTATTGCCAAAAGCTAATGAGATTTTTATCAGCTTTCTGGATATTATACTGCAGATCTATTGCGACCTCTGATATCAGGTATCAGAGGTCTTTTTTTGACCTGTTATAGGCAGTTACATTATGCGAATTTACAGAATTATATCGGAAGAATATGAAATTTATCCCGAAAAGGAGGGAATACATGAAGTTTTTTGATGTTTTGCCACAGCTTGCAGAAAACGAACTGCTAAAGCGTGGAGTTATGACTGACGAGCTGCTTTACTGCGTAAAAGCTGACCTTGACGGTGAGGGCGGATATGTGGACGTATACATAACTTTCACAAAAGACACACTTTGCATACTCCGTGGCTATGAAGAATACGGAAAAATGAAGCGTGGGCAGAAGAGAAAAAATCTCGTAAGCTTCACAGTATCAGGCTATGATGAATACCCCATAGACAGCATTGAAGAAATGTATGTTGACCGCTATGCAAATTCCGCAAGACTTATGATAAAGGACAAGTCCGGCAAGGAATTCCCTATAGCGAGGTTCTCACTTGGCTTTGCTGACAAATTTGAGAAATTCAGCCAGCGTGTGAACTGCACAGCCAAGAACGAGCCTATTGACGACCGCCTGCTGGAAGGAGTAAAGACCCACTGCCCTACCTGCGGTGAGCCTTATCCTGACCCTAACCGCCCTGTCTGTCCGAGATGTGTAGACAGACGATCGGTGTTCAAACGCCTGCTTTCTATGTTCGGTGAATTTAAGGGTGCGGTATTTCTCATACTGCTCACCATAGTTTTAAGCAACGTTTTTGCGGTGCTTTCGCCGATATTCGGCTCTCAGATGCTCTATGATGATGTGCTTGCGGAAAACGGAAAATACTATGGCAAGATACTCATGGTAGTAATGCTCATCGTGGGCATTAACATTGCAGGAATGATAATGCGGATAATTTCAGGCATTATAACCTCAAAGGTCGTGCCTGTTGTTACGCACCGGCTTAGGGTGAAGATATTCTCATCAATGCAGCGGCTTTCCCTTGAATTTTTCACAAGCAAACAGACAGGCTCGCTTATGTCCAGGGTCGACAGAGATAGTCAGAACATCTACTGGTTTTTCACGGATATAGTGCCGTATGGTCTTACAAACGTGGTAAAGATAGTGGGCATTGCGGTGATAATGCTCACAATTTCGCCACTTCTGTCACTTGGTATAATCCTCACTATCTCGGTGATAGAGATAGTTCAGCACCAATTTTACAAAAGCCAGCGCAAGCTTTACCGCAAATATGACGTTGCAATGCGTTCTGCAAACTCTGTGCTGTCTGACGTTATGAACGGTCAGCGTGTTGTAAAGGCTTTCGCCCGTGAGGACAGAGAGATAGAACGCTATAGGGTAAAAAACACTGACGCATTTTTGATAAACTCAAGGATAAACTCACGAATAGCAAACACTATCCCTGTTATATGGACGTTCTATAGGATAGTGAACAAGCTTGTTTTCTGCCTTGGCGCAGTGCTTGTTATAAAAGGTCACATACTATTCGGCGCACTTTCAGCACTTATTTCTTATACCGAAATGGCGATGGACCCTATCAACTTTTTCACATGGATAGGCGACCGCTGGGCAAAATGTATGGACGCCGCATCAAGAATGTTTGAGATAATGGACGCTCTGCCTACTGTAAAAGAGGACAAACACCCTGTTCACATGGAAAACATGAGGGGCGATATCGAGCTTAAAAATGTATCCTTTGAATATGAAGCAGGACACCCTATCATAAAAAACGTTTCTTTCAAGGTGCAGGCTGGGCATATGTTTGGAATCGTTGGTAAAACAGGCGCAGGAAAATCCACTATCATAAACCTTATGGCAAGGCTTTATGACGTAACAGGCGGTGAGATAACCATTGACGGCGTACCTATCAGGAAGATAGCTTTTGACGATCTGCGCAGAAATATCGGTATAGTTTCTCAGGAAACTTTCCTTTTCATAGGGTCGATAGCTGACAATATCCGCTATGCAAACCCTGACGCCACCATGGAAGAAGTTATCGAAGCGGCAAAGTCCGCAAACGCACATGAGTTTATAACAAAGCTCCCTGAGGGCTATAACACTAAGGTCGGCGAGGGCGGAATATCCTTGTCAGGCGGTGAAAAGCAGAGAATATCTATCGCAAGGGCTATCATTCAGAAGCCTAACATACTTATCCTTGACGAGGCGACCGCTTCCATGGACACAAGGACAGAGCGAAAGATACAAGCCGCTATCGACAATCTGAAACAGGGCAGGACGATTATTTCTATCGCACACCGCCTTTCGACGCTCCGTGACGCTGATATGCTCTGCGTTATCGAAAATGGTGAGCTTAAAGAAATGGGAACACATGACAAGCTCATAAAAGAAAAAGGCAAATATTTCGAGCTTTACAAGCTGCAATCTGAAGCATTGCAGTTCATAAACGAATAGTAAGGAGATGAACACAATGGCTGAAAATATTACCGCTGAGCAGGAGGTTTATGAGGTCGATAAGCTGACCTTGCTTGACTGCAAAAAGATACGCCTTGCAAAGGAAGAAAGCGGTTTTCTTACCCTCGATTATGAGGGCAGGACTTATCACAAGGTAAACCCCACAAGGCTCATACCATTTTACTCAAAGACCACCTACATAAGCCTTTCATACGAAAATTCCGAAAAAGAGTTCCGTGAGATAGGCGTTATAAAAGATATGGCGGAGCTTGACAGTAAGCAATACAAACTTCTTGACAGCTATCTTGAATACAAATACTATATGCCTGAGATAACAAAGGTCTACAGCATAAAGGACAATATGCGTGGTGCGATCTTTGTAAAAGCTGACACCACTTCGGGACAGAAAACTATCTGTATCCGTGACTGGTATCAGAATTTCAGAATGATAGGCTATGATTATCTTTACGTCAACGACGCAGACGGCAACAAATATTTCTGTCCTGACATTCACAAGCTTGACAGAAAAAGCCGTCAGGTGCTTGAAATGTACACCTAAAAGGTGTTAGACCACACTGAAAGGAGTGTGAAAAATGGATCTAAAAACTTCCCTGCCGAAGAATGCCCCGGCAGACATTGTTTACTCCCTGCCTGCGAACTTCACCCGTGAGGGCGACAAAATGGACGGACATTTCTGCGTGACAAAAGAAAAGATATATGTCTACAACGGCAGTGAGATAACACTTGAATACAGCATAAACGATTTCTCCGAGTTTGAGTGCAAACAGCAGATAGGCACTTCAATGGCTCAGGGAACGCTGAAAAGCGGTGAAACTATCTGCTTCTGCGGTTTTTCGCAGGATCAGTTTCTCAGATACGCCGAGCTTATGAAGCTTCTTGACCACTGTTTGCGTACAGGCGAGCTTATGGAGATAACTGACACGGAAGAGCCTGTCTGCCCCAAATGCGGTCTGCCGCTGGAGGGCGCAAAGGAATGTATCTACTGCACAGGCAAGGGCAAGACAATGGTCAAGCTCATAAAACGCATTGCGCCATACAAGAAATATTTTGCGATCGCAGTTATATGCACGATACTTTCCGAGCTTATATGGGTGCTTGCGCCATATCTTGACAGAGTTATAATCGACAAGTATGTTACCCCGAAAAACACCCATTGGGCAGGCCTTGCAGGAGTTATCATCACTATCGTCACCCTGCTGCTTTTGGCAGGAGTATTCGAGTTTTTCAACATGAAAAACAGCTTCAAGGTCGCACTCAATCTGGGACGTGACCTTAGGCAGGAGATATTTGAAAAGTCACAGCAGCTTTCCATGAACTCCATATCAAAGCGAACAGCAGGCGAGCTTATCAACCGTGTTTCAAGCGACGCCGCAAAGCTTGAGGACTTCATCACTGCAAACGGCAAGGACGCCATAGTAAAAATACTTTCCCTTGTGATAATAGGCATACTGCTTTTTATTATGGACTGGCGGCTCGCGCTTATGACAGTTTTGCCTGTGCCGATAGTTTTCATAATTGTGCAAAAGCTTTTTGATGCCATGGCGATACGCTACACAAAGGTATGGAAAAACGGCGTTTCTCACGGAGAAACTTTGCATGATATTTTAAACGGCATAAGAGTTGTAAAGTCCTACGGCAACGAGGTAAGGGAGATACAGCGCTACACAGAATGTTCCGAACGCTGGGCGAAAAGCTGTGTTCGTGCGGAAATGATGTGGTATCTCACCATTCCTGCCTCAGAATTTATCCTCACCATTGGTAACTTCTTCGTACTATATTTCGGTGGAAACATGATTCTTGACCACACCATGACACTAGGTCAGCTTATACAGTTCACCACCTATGTTGCAATGCTTTACGAGCCTATACGCTGGCTCATACAGATACCGAGAAATCTTGCGGACACCTCAGTTTCCGCAGGCAAGGTCTTTGAGATACTTGACGAGGACACTGACGTTCGTGATTGTGATGACCCTATTGACCTTGACATTCAAGGCGATATCGAATTTGACGGCGTTTATTTCGGCTACAAGGTATACAATCCTGTGCTGAAAGACATAACCTGCAAGATAAACAAGGGCGAAATGATAGGCATTGTGGGTCACTCAGGTGTGGGAAAATCCACAATGATAAATCTTATTCTCAGACTTTATGACTGCACGCAGGGAGAGATACGCATTGATGGTGTGAACATAAAGGATATTGCACAGCACAGCCTGCGTTCACAGGTGGGCGTGGTGTTGCAGGAAACTTTCCTTTTTGACGGAAACGTACTTGAAAATATAGCATATGCAAAGCCTGACGCTACCTTTGAGGAAGTAATAAGGGCAGCGAAAATTGCGAATGCACATGACTTTATCACAAAGCTCCCCGACGGCTACAACACCCGAGTGGGCAACAAGGGCTATCAGCTTTCGGGCGGCGAACGTCAGAGAATTGCCATTGCAAGAGCGATACTCCATGACCCTAAAATAATAATACTTGACGAGGCGACGGCTTCTCTTGATACACAGACAGAAAAGCAGATACAAGACGCTTTGGGCAAGCTCACAAAGGGCAGGACGACAATTGCCATTGCTCACAGACTTTCCACCCTCAGCAACGCCGACAGGCTTATCGTCCTTGACAAGGGCAGACTTGCAGAGTTCGGCACACACGCTGAACTTATGCAGAAAAAGGGCGTATACTACAAGCTTGTTATGGCTCAGCGCCAGACCACAAAAATGAAAAAAGCCCAACCACAGACCTGCTAGGGTCTTGACAATACCACAGTGATGTGGTAAAATACAATAGTAAAATCTCATATTGGGGAATGATGTTCTCCCCTGGGAAACCTAAACCGCTTATTAAGCTGATGACTTCTGTTTTTTACGCAGGAGTTGTCAGCTTTTTTGATTTTTGGGAGGTATGATTATGTTATTTTCACTGGCTGTGATCTTTCTTGTGGGGCTGTCAGCCGCCGCCATTTTTCAGGCTATCGGTCTGCCGAGGATAATCGGTATGCTTGCAACGGGCATTCTCACAGGCACTTACGTTCTCGATCTGCTGGATCCTAAGATACTTGGCATATCCTCAGAGCTTCGGCAGATAGCCCTTATCATTATCCTTATCAAAGCAGGGCTGTCACTCAATTTGTCTGATCTGAAAAAGGTGGGCAGACCTGCGGTCATGATGTCATTTCTGCCTGCAAGCTTTGAGATACTGGGATATTTTATCTTTGCTCCGCTGCTTCTTGGGATAAACCACACGGAAGCCGCTGTTATGGGTGCGGTGCTTGGTGCGGTATCCCCTGCAGTGGTAGTGCCGAGAATGGTGAAGCTTATGGAAGAAAAATACGGCACTGAAAAAAGCATACCGCAAATGATACTTGCGGGAGCTTCATGCGATGATATTTTCGTTATCGTGCTGTTCTCCACATTCGTAACAATGGCGCAGGGCGGCTCTGCAAAGGCGACAGATTTTCTCAATATCCCTGTGTCAATAATCCTCGGAGTGCTTCTCGGCTCGCTGTCAGGGTTTGTGCTTTTCTATATTTTTGAGATATCCTACAGCAAAGGTAACAAAATAAGAAACAGCACAAAGGTCATCGCTATCTTGGGCTTGGCATTCCTGCTCATGTCAGTGGAAACATTTTTGAAGCCTTATGTGGCTGTATCGGGACTTCTTGCAGTTGTGGCAATGGCTTGCGTGATAAAAATAAAGGCTGACAAAAGCGTGTCTGCAAGGCTTTCAGAAAAGTTCGGCAAGCTTTGGATAGCCGCTGAGGCTGTGCTTTTTGTCCTTGTTGGTGCGGCAGTGGACATACGCTACACCCTTACGGCAGGTGTGGCGGCTGTGCTTCTTATTTTCGGAGCGCTTATTTTCAGAGCCGTGGGCGTATGGATATGTCTTCTCGGCACGAAGCTGACCCTTAAAGAAAAGCTTTTCTGTGTAACGGCATATATGCCAAAGGCGACAGTGCAGGCGGCTATCGGCTCAGTGCCGATGTCCCTTGGTCTGCCCTGCGGAAAGATAGTGCTTTCTGTGGCTGTGCTTGCGATCCTTATCACAGCACCCCTTGGTGCAATAGGCATTGACCGCAGCTATAAAAGGCTTCTTGCACACGAAGAGTAAAGTGGCGTAAAATAGGCGATTGCGGCACTCTCTGCACATTTTATGAGTGAATAATTTTTGATTTCACACATTTTATGAGGGAACAATTTGAGCATTTGCACATTTTACGAAATATTCTGATGACATTGCATAAAAAAATCGGCACGACCAAATCAAGGTCATGCCGTTTTTCATATCCCTACCCTATCTACAGTTGATGCAAGGTGGTAATAAGAATTTGTTACGATACGCATGTTACGTTGCTGGCAATGCGTTGTCAAATGAGGACTTGAACCTCTGAAACCTGCCCGAAGTTTCTGCCCATAATCAGCACATTCTCTGCTGATAGAGATACATCCACCCTGTAGATATCCCACCCATTTCATCACACCAGTTCTGTTGTCCAGTTCAGCTCCTGAATTTTCTCGTCCACAGTTCTCAGTTCTTTTGCAAGACCGTCAACCGTTTTCTGTATCTCTGTCACAGGCACAGTGCTGACTATTTTTATCTCTGTTCTTGTCATTCTTGTGACACGGTCGCTTGCGGTATTCAGAAAATCCCGCAATACCCTTACCTTCTTTTTCAGACAATCTCTGTGTGCAAGAAGCTCTGTGATAGTCTTGCCCTCGTATACTGTTCCGCTGTTGGTCAGATTTATCCTCGCCACCAGGTCTTCAAGACGGACTATCAGCCTGTCAAGCTCCTCCATAAGAGCCTTTGGGTCTTCCGCAGGAACATCGCCCTACTGCACCTTTGCGTTATTGTCAAGTCTGACTGAGATCGTGTTTATTCTGTTCTGGATATCAGAACGTTCAGCCAATGCAGTTGCAAGTTTCATATAAATTACCTCCTATCCTTTGACAACACCCACTGTGAAAAGCTTCTTTATAGGGGTCGTCAGGTCACTTTGATTTTTCATAACAACATCTATATCCTTGTAAGCAAAGCGGCACTCCTCAGCCACGTCTTTCTTACTAGTCTTTCCAAGCACCACGTTTCTTTGCCTCAGGTCTACCATAACAGACTCAACGGAGAATTTCTCCTTTGCGCCTGTGCGTGAATAGTTTCTGCCTGCACCATGAGAAGAAGTCAAAAAGCTTTCAGCCTTGCCCATGCCCCTGACTATATAGCTGTTTGAGCCCATAGATCCTGGGATTATAGCGACTTCGCCCTCTGCCGCATGGATAGCGCCTTTGCGGTGTACCCACACGTTCTCACCGTAGTGATTTTCCAATGCGGCATAGTTATGGTGACAGTTTATCTCGTCACTATAGTTCGGTGTGATACCCGTATACTTCTCAACCTGCTCTGTGAAAATATGCTTTACCTTTTCAAGCATTACCTCTCTGTTTTCAAAAGCAAAGTCCATTGCAAGCTTCATCCAGTTGAGATATCTCTGACCCTCGTCTGTATCCACAGGGAGAAACGGCAAATTATACTCTGAGGAAACAGTTGAAAAATACTTGTCATTCATCTCATGGGCTATCTTGTTGAAATACTGCCCTATCATGTTGCCGAACATTCGGCTTCCCGAATGGAGCATTATACAAGCCATGCCACTTTCGTCTTCCTGTATCTCGATAAAATGGTTTCCACCACCCAATGAGCCAACGGAATAATATCCCTGCTCGATAAATTTCAGCAATTCGCTGTCAGCATTGTATCTTTCTATCTCGCTTTGCGCCTTATCAAGCACGGCAGAAGTCTGTGGCTTGCCGTAGTGACTAAAACCCACCGGGATAGTACGGAGTATATTTCCTACTATCACCTTTATAAGCTCGCCGCTCCCTGTTACAGTGTCACGAAGAATGCTCACAGGGATATCTGTCTGCACGAAAGCCATTCCACAGCCGATGTCAACGCCAACTGCATTTGGGATTACCGTATTTTTGCAGGCTATCACACCGCCTATAGGCATTCCCTTTCCTGTATGAGTATCAGGCATCAATGCGATATGGTCATGGGCAAATGGAAGATTTGCAAGGTTTATCGCCTGCTCAAGACAGCTTTCCTCGATATCGTCTATAGACTCTGTCCATATCTTGATCGGTACTAGCATTTTATCTTTATCATAATATTCAAACATTTTGTGTACCTCCTACTTTTGCTGTTGTATGTATTATAGCAGATAGATACAAAATAATCATATAAAAAAAGGTGCGAGGTTTTGTTATGTATTGCAATGGGAGTATAGATTTGGTATAATGTTATCAAAGGAGGTGTTCTGAATGGCAGTATATTCTGAACTTATAAAAAATTTTGAGAAGATAAGAGAATATGTGCGTGATTTCTATATCTTTGGATTTCACACAAGACAAAGCTTTGACGCAAAAAGCAAGCGCACCTATGACAACGAAAAGCGCAGGATAGAAAGCTGGCTTTCAGACCACGTTCACACCTCTTTGGAGGGTCACAAAAAGAAAGTATCTGTGCAGGTGGATTCGGGCAACATTTTTCAAAACCCACTGTATCAGTGCTATCGTTCAAAGACCTTTACAGACAATGATATTCGTCTGCACTTTATTTTAATGGACGCTCTTGAAGATAACGCCATGTCGGTATCGGAGATAGCAGACTATATTTCTGCAAACTACGGCATGATAATAGACGTACAGATAATCCGTATCAAGCTAAAAGAATATGTAAAAGAGGGCTTGGTGTCGGAGGTCAAAAGCGGAAGAAATATCCTATACACCAAAACCGGTTGTTATGCAGATGATATTGTAAGCAGGTATAAGGGCTTGGGGGATATGATAAAATTCTTCTCTGAGGAAAACCCTTTTGGCGTGGTGGGCAGCTTTATCATGGATAAGCTGGGTGCGAAAAATAATATTTTTGTGCGTAAGCACGCTTACATGGTGCATACTCTTGATGATGAGATACTCATTGATATCATGGGGGCAATGGAGCAGAAAAAGGCTGTTCTGCTATCCTGCGTAAGCCGAAAGAACGACAAAAAGCACGAGATAACAGCCGTTGTGCTGAAGATACATTGCTCGGTGCAGACAGGAAGAAATTATCTTATCATGTATTTCACAAAGCAGAAACGTTTGATGTCTGTAAGGGTGGATTCCATAGTGAAAGTGACTCCCCTTGATGTGGTAGCTGACTATGATACATATTACAGATATTATGAGGACAACCGCAGATTTTTATGGGGAACGAGCTTCGGAAAATCACGAAGATACGGACAAAAAGAGCATATCCACATGGAAATAATGGTAGACGAAGCAAAAGAAATGTATGTTGTGAAGCGTTTGGAACGTGAAAAAAGAAGCGGTACTGTCGCAAAAATATCAAATGGGCTTTACTCCTTTGACATTGACCTTTTTGACGCAAACGAAGCCTTCCCATGGATAAAAACGTTCATCGGCAGGATAGTGACATTTGAAACAACAAACGAGGAATTGCAGAATAAATTTGATTCAGATATTGCAAGGCTTTATGAAATATACGGAGGTGCTTACGAATGAAACTGTTTTCGGAAATTTACAGCACCTATTACAGCATAACGGAGAAAATACTGAAAAAGCGCACTGTCACAAAGGCTGAGATAACAGATATCATCAGACAAAACGGCTTTTCTGAAAGTGTTCTTTTCCTCGAACCTAAGCTCACAGGCGAGGACGGATATGGTCTGCTGAAAAAAAAGGACAGCATATACAGGTCTATCCTGAAAAAAGAGCCTCATATCCCGCTGACGGCACTTGAAAAAGCGTGGCTTTGTGCGGTGCTAAGCGACCCGAGAAGCGGTCTGTTTCTTGACACTGAGCAAAAGTCGCAGTTGGCGGAACTGCTTAGTGCGAAAAAGCTATATCAGAGAAACTTTTTGACCTGCTTTGACCAATATTCTGACGGTGATGATTTTCATGACCCACAATACATACAGCATTTTCGGGATATACTCTCGGCTATCCATGGCAAAAAGCTTATCAAAATAAGCTTTCAAACAAGAAAAGACAACCGCATCACACACTATTTTCTACCCACAAAGATAGAATACTCTGCCAAAAACAACAAGTTCAGGGTATATGTGAACCGATACCAAAAGCGCAGAATGGTTGACAGAGGAATTATAAATCTGTCGCAGGTAACACTCACTAAGCTGACAGATATAACGCCTGAGAGTTTTTTAGCAGTCACAGACAAGAAAAAGCAGGCAAAAATAAAGATACTCAACGAGCGAAATGCAGTAAATCGTTTTATGCTTGAATTTGCAGAGCTTGAAAAAGAGTCGGTCTTTGATGAGGACAGCGGTGAATGTATGGTATCTATTAAATATGACGAGCAGAATGAAAATGAGATAATAATACGTTTATTGTCATTCGGACCTGTGGTGGAGGTGCTTTCGCCATATGATTTTCGCAGGAAAATCAAGGAGAGGGTGGACAGGCAGTTGGCTTTGATGAAAGAATAAAACAAAGGCTCTCTGCCGTTTATGTGGCAGAGAGCCTTGCTTTTTATCGTTTAAAAGATTCGCCCGTCAAGCAGCATCACAAAGTCAAGCTTCGGCACAAAATCAGCGTCATTTCTAAGCTGACTAAGCACATAATGTTCAAGACAGCCGGGACGGTAAACGTTCCAAAAACTCTCCCTTACAAGGTTTTCGACTTCATAGTATTCTTCTTTTTTTCTCTAAACGAATCACAATATTTTTATTCATTGTTTTACCTCCTGAATGTTGTAAATGTCAACTGCTTCTCAGCGGGAGGTTTTAAAGATCGCCGTAAACCTCCCGTTTACGCTGCAATCTCCATTGTGTTGTACTTATTCAAAAAGCACTCTCCTATTTTTATTATTTATAACAAAGCCATACGGCTCAGTCACCATTTATATATGCTGTTGTTCTTTGTTATTATGCCTTTGCAAGAAATTCCTTTCCTGCCTTATCGGTATCAAGTATCGCCTTGATAAACTTTTCTTCCGAAGGCTCGCCAGGAACATAAGTCCACTCAACAACGCTTGCCGCCTTATGTGCAATGGCTGGGACATCTTCTTCTGTCAGAGCTATCTCTCCTAATGTGCATGGCAGACCTATACTGCGGTTGAACTCAAAAATGCGCTGACGTTCTTCATACTGCTCGTCATATGTAAGCAGGCAAAGCACGCCGAATGAAACTATCTCTCCGTGGAGGTGGTCATGCTCGCACTTTGGAAACAGCGAAGCGCCATAGTAAACGCAATGGGCAAGAGATGAATTATAATAGTAATCGTCCTTTGGATCGGGGTTGTTCTGATGAACAGTAAAATTTGAAACAAGACCTGTTGTAATGATGATATCAAGAGCTATCTGCTCGATATTCTTTGAAGAAACGTTATTTCTGCAATCTTCAAGTGCTTTTTTTCCGTAGGATACAAGCGGTTTTGTGCATGCCTCTGCAAGAACTCTGCCAAGCAAAGGCGTATGGGTCATATCCTTATCACGGCAGGCAAAGACCACCTCGTACTCTTTGCTGAGAGCGTCACCGATGCCAGCCCAGAAAAGCTTTTCAGGTGATTCTGCGATTATTTTTGTGTTGATGAAAGTATGAAGTGCAGGTGCTTTGAGGTAAGCATATTCCTTGAAAGTGCCGTCAGCATTGTAGATAACAGATATTGCCGTGCAGGAAGCACAGTTAGAAGCAAGGGTCGGGAAAGTGAAAAACGGCTTGTCAATTCTGTCGCAAAGGGTCTTTACAGTATCAACGGCACGTCCGCCGCCAACGCCAAAGACCATATCTGCATTTTGCACTTCCGGCATAGCTTTAAGCATTTCAATGTTCTCATAATTTGAGTCGCCGCCATACCATATGAAGTCGGTTATCTCAAGGTCAGAGCCTTTGAGAGCCGCAAGCAGTTCAGGCTTAGCCTTTTCCATAGCGGTCTTTCCACCGATAACAACAGCGGTTTTTCCATAACGTCGGGTAACATAAGGTATTTCTTTGTAGCAATCGTCGCCAATAGAGTAGCTTGGTAAAAATTCGTTGTAAGACATATTCTTTCCTCCGTTATTTTTAACGGCATTTTCTACCGTCATAATTATATGATTTAATAATACAACTATTTATAGAGTAATTTTATGATATTTTGTTAATAATTATTAAAAATATATCAAAAAGCGGCACTCCCACTTGACCCGCCCCCTGTCAAGTAGACAGCGCAAAAAACAAAAATATTCTATGTTGTG
>OHYB01000419.1_pt1 | contig 21999 bp, 20 predicted proteins | sample 1580181 | NCBI WGS metagenome assembly OHYB01 (sample SAMEA3882510, study PRJEB24775) | human gut metagenome | biome: human-associated habitat; feature: intestine environment; material: feces | place: Netherlands | collected 2009/2010
AACGTTATGGTATTCGATACAGAGGTTTACTCCAACACAGGTGGACAGTCCTCTAAATCTACACCAACAGGTGCGATCGCTCAGTTCGCAGCTGGCGGTAAAGAAACCAAGAAGAAAGATATGGCTTCCATCGCAATGAGCTATGGCTATGTATACGTAGCACAGATCTCTATGGGTGCTGACTTCAACCAGACTGTTAAAGCAATCGCTGAAGCAGAAGCTTATCCGGGACCGTCTCTGATCATTGCATACGCTCCATGTATCAACCATGGTATCAAGAAAGGTATGGCAAAAGCTCAGACAGAAGAAGAACTGGCAGTTAAGTGCGGATACTGGCACAACTTCCGCTTCAACCCGGCAGCAGACAAGAAGTTTGCTCTGGATTCCAAGACACCGGATATGGAGAACTACATGGACTTCCTGAATGGCGAGGTTCGTTACAACTCCTTACAGCGTCAGAATCCTGAAAAAGCAGCTAGACTGTTTGCTAAGAACGAATCTGAAGCAAAAGCTAGATATGCATATCTGAATAAACTCGTAGCTATGTACGGCGAAGAAGAATAATTCAGAATCATTGGCCGCGGTACTTTATGTACCGCGGCTTTTTTGATACATGCAGGATGGATTTGTATAAGAGAGAATGGCATGAATAAAAAACTGGATAAAAAAAGAAATATAGATTTTTACCTGTTATATACGTTAGTTTTTTTTGCAGTTGCCCTGGCACTGTATCTGAAATTTTTTGCAAATGGGAAATCACTTGTCTGGAGCCATGACGGTGTGCCACAGCATCTCAACTCACTGGCATATTATGGAAAGTATCTGAGAAAGGTACTTCATACTTTGTTTATAGAACATAAGCTGTCCCTGCCTCTGTGGGATATGCATATTGGCTACGGTTCGGACATTTTGACGACCTTACATTATTATGTGATTGGGGACCCGCTGACACTTTTATCTGTGTTTGTCCCGGCATCAAAGACAGAAGCCCTCTATGCGTTTCTGATCTTTCTGCGTATTTATCTGGCTGGCATTGCGTTCAGCAGATACAGTTTTTATCATAAGAATTCAAAACAGGCGACCTTTATGGGAACGATGATCTACATCTTTGCAGGATGGACGATCTATGCGGCGATGAAACATCCGTATTTTTCCAATCCCATGATCTACCTGCCTCTGATTCTTCTGGGAATTGACAAGATCTATAAGAAACAAAAACCATATGTATTTATATGGTCCGTTGCCCTGGCAGGACTTTCAAACTTTTATTTCTTTTATATGCTGGGGATCTTTATGGTACTTTATGCGATTTTCCGCTACTTTGATCTGTTTGCGGACAGATCCATCAAAAATATCGGGAAATGGCTTGGTGTTTTTGCGGTATATTCCGTGATCGCAGTACTGATCGCTGCGGTGATCCTGCTTCCGGTGATTCTTCCGGTGTTTGGAACGGATCGTTTCAAGGCAGAGAACTATGTACCGCTGTTTTATGACAGAATTTACTACGAAAAATATCTTGGATGTCTGATCGGAGAAAACATGATCCAGTGGGGTGTTGCCGGTTATACGGCAGTTTCCCTTGCCGGTGTTTTCGTACTGTTTTCCAAAAAGAAAAAGTACACCGCACTCAAGGCTGGTTTTGTGCTTCTGAATGTGTTTTTGCTGCTGCCTTATGCAGGGCATGTCCTGAATGGACTTTCCTACGTTTCCAATCGCTGGATCTGGGCTTATGGAATGCTGATCGCGTACATCTTTGTAAAAATATACCCGGAACTTTTTGCTCTTACGCTTACAGAAAAGCGAAAAGTTTTTGTGATGCTTCTGATCTACTGTATTCTGGCGCTCCTTCCGGAGGCGGCAAGGACACAGCGAAATCTGATGGCGATGGTCCTTTTGTCACTTTCGACATTTACCGTGCTTTCCTTCGGAAATATCTTTACCAGGGAGCGAAATCTTACGGTGATGGTTGCAGGTTTCCTGATCGCAGGCATCCTGTTTAATATGCATTATCAGTATTCCTATGAGAAAGATTATCTCTCGGAATTCACCGACAGTGGAGAAGCCCTGGAGAAACTGGAAACAGGCGTTGACCGTGCGGTACTCAGTACCGATGATCCTTCGGTTTACCGTTATGACCAGATGGATACGAATTCCAGCGAAAACTCTTCGATGCAGATGGGAACGAACAGTACTGCTTATTATTTCAGTGTCGCAAGCTCAAGCATCGCGAATTTCTTTGACGAGATGTACCTGAATACACCGTGGGAACAGCATTATAACAATCTTGACGGACGGACGATCCTGGACCGCCTCGCTTCAGTGAAATATTTTGTAGTCAAAAAGGGCAAGGAATCAGATCTTCCATATGGCTATTCCAGACTCAGCGGCGAAGCAGAAAAGAATGGCAAGACTTATCTGGCATATGCAGATGAAGATGCATTGCCGCTTGGCTATACCTATGATTCCTGGATATCCAGAGAAGATTATGACAAGATGACTGTGACAGAGAAACAGCAGGCTCTTTTGCAGGGCGTGGTCCTCGATGACAGTTCCCTTCCAGAGACAGAGACACATTTCAATGACCGCGAAGTTTCCTATTATACATCAGAGGGCAAAGGCTGCCGCCTCAAGAATGGCAAAGTCGTGGTCACACAGGAAAATGCACAGCTCAAGCTGGTCTTTGAAGGAGAGGAAAATGCGGAGACATATCTGATCACGGAAGGCCTGGATTACGAAGGGCTTTCCCCAAGAGAAATGATCAGCGACAAAAAATGGTCCAAAATGACAACTTACGAGCAGAACAAACTGCTGGAAGAAAACAGCAACTGGCGTTACTGGAAGGAGAGTCAGAAAGCTTCGATCCAGATCGGAGGACGTTTCCTCAAGAAAACGATCCAGATTTTTACAGATAAGTACAATGCATACAGTGGCAAGCATAATTTCCTCTGCAATACCGGATACAGCGAAAAAGGCAGACACACGATAACTCTGACTTTTGAAAATACGGGAGTCTACAGTTTCGACAGCCTCAAGATCTACTGCCAGCCAATGACAGAGATCGACAGCCAGACCAGCAAACTTGGCGAAGAAGTTCTGACCGATGTAAAAATTGGCAATAACGAGATCAATGGAAAAATCTCTCTTTCTGACACAAAAGCACTGGTACTTTCCATTCCTTACAGTGAAGGATGGACGGCGTATGTCGATGGAGAAGAAACAGAACTTAAAGAAGCAAATACCATGTATATGGCCCTGGAACTTCCGAAAGGTGATCACGAGATCCACCTGGTATACTGGACACCATATCTCAGAACCGGTCTGTGCTTGACTTGTATCGGTGTATTGTGCTACATTGTGTTGGTGTTAATAAACAGAAAGAAAAAGAGGTTTTAAAAATCATGAAGAATATGCTGTCAGTTGTGCTTCCGGCTTATAATGAGGGACTTATGATAGGAAAAACCTGCAGGGTTCTTCGGGAAGTACTGGAAGGAGCAGGAATTCCCTACGAACTGGTTCTGGTAAATGACGGTTCCAGCGACAATACCTGGGAAGAGATCCTTAAGGCGGGTCACAAAGACCCGGCAGTTCTCGGTGTGCGTTTTTCCAGAAATTTCGGGAAAGAAGCGGCAGTTTTTGCAGGAATGGCGCAGGCATCCGGAGATGTGGTCGCTGTTATGGACTGCGACCTCCAGCACCCGCCGGAAACACTGATAGAAATGTACGCACTCTGGAAACAGGGGTATGAAGTGATCGAGGGCGTCAAGAAAAGCCGTGGCAGAGAAAGTTTTCTGCACAAAGAAAGCGCAGGCTTTTTCTATGGCATCATGTCCAAAGTGACAGGCGTAAATATGCAGAACGCTTCCGATTTCAAGATGATGGACCGGCAGGTGGTGGATAATATCCTTGCGATGCCGGAGCGGAATATGTTTTTCCGTGCAACTTCATCTTGGGTGGGATTCAGGACGACATCTGTAGAGTTTGAGGTACGGGAGAGAGAAGCGGGAGAGTCCAAGTGGTCTACCTGGTCACTGGTCAAATATGCATTTACCAATATCGTGGCGTTCACAACATTGCCGCTTCAGTTTGTGACGGTGGCAGGTGGAATCTGTTTTCTTGGTTCACTGCTTCTGATCATTTATTCCCTGGTGCAGTATTTCTCTGGTCATGCAGTGGAAGGATACACAACGACGCTTCTCGTGCTTCTTCTGATCGGCAGCGCGATCATGCTGAGTCTTGGCATCATCGGATACTATATCGCCAAGATCTATGAGGAAGTCAAGCGCCGTCCGCGTTATATCGTTTCCAGGATCATGCGTGGTGGAGAAGACGTTTCAGAGACTGCCAGACACGATGGAAGATAGGAGCAAATGATTATGAAGAAACTAAAAGATATGATCCTGCGTTTTTACCAGAACGATGTGATCCGATATGTATTTTTTGGAGGATGCACGACCCTGGTCAATCTGGTCTGCTTTTTTGTACTCCGTAAATGTGGACTGGAGCTGAATATTGCAAATCTGATCTCGATTATCACAGCGATCCTGTTCGCCTATGTCGTTAATTCCAGATTTGTATTTCAGGACAAATGCGAGACACTTAGAGACCATTTCAGACCGTTCTGCAAATTTATCAGCGCGCGCCTTGTGACAATGGTGATCGAGGTCGGCGGTGTGTGGCTCCTCGTCGAAGTCTGCAAAATGAACGACATGGTGGGAAAATTCATCACACAGTTTATCGTTCTCGCTTTAAATTACATATTCAGCAAGTTTTTTATTTTTACAACAGGAAAAAAATAATCTGGTCTTAAATATACGATTGGGGGATTTCAGAAATGACATTAGAAGAAACACTTCAGAAGATTCATCCACTGGATGAAAAAGCAATGGAAATTTCCAGAAAGAGATGGGACAGTATCGCTAAACCACTGCATTCTCTTGGAAAGATGGAAGATCTGGTCGTTCAGATCGCGGGCATCACAGGAAGCCCGGATATGAACCTTAAGAAACGTGCCCTGGTTGCGATGTGTGCAGACAACGGTGTGGTAGAGGAAGGCGTGACACAGACAGGACAGGAAGTGACCGCGATCGTTGCAGAGAATTTCCTGACAGGCGATACTTCTGCCTGCACGATGTGCCGTCAGTGCGGAACAGATGTTTATCCGGTGGATGTTGGAATGGCGGTAGATACCAAAGTCCCGACAGATCTCAAAGTTGCCATGGGTACCAGAAATATGGTCAAAGAACCGGCAATGACAAGAGAAGAAACAGTGAAAGGGATCGAGGCGGGGATCGAGATGGTGTCAAGACTCAAAGAGAAGGGATACGGTCTTCTTGCAACAGGAGAGATGGGAATCGGAAATACTACGACCAGTAGTGCTGTTGCATCTGTTCTTCTTGACCGTCCGGTGGAGGAGATGACAGGACGCGGCGCAGGTCTTTCCAGCGATGGTCTGAACCGCAAGATCACCGCGATCAAAAAAGCGATCGACAAACACCAGCCGGACCCGAAGGATGCGATCGATGTCCTTGCAAAAGTCGGTGGTCTGGACATTGCAGGTATGGCAGGCGTATTTATCGGCGGTGCTGCCTTTAGTGTTCCGGTTGTGATCGATGGATTTATCTCCTGTGTGGCAGCCCTGATCGCGCAGCGAATCTGCCCGACCGTAGGTGACTATATGATCGCTTCCCATGTATCCAAGGAACCGGCTGCCCATCTGATCCTAGAGGCTCTTGGCAAAGAAGCTGTGATCCACGGTGACATGTGCCTTGGAGAAGGCAGCGGTGCTGTTGCCCTGTTCCCGTTCCTTGATATGGGAACCGCAGTTTATCAGTCTATGAGCACGTTTGATGACATTCATGTAGAACAGTATGAGGAGCTTGTCTGAGTATGATGATTCTTGTAACAGGAGGCAGCGGAAGCGGGAAATCTGCCTTTGCGGAAGATCAGGTCGTATCTTTTGGCGAAGCGGAGAGAGTCTATATCGCTACGATGTTCCCTTTTGATGAAGAGAGCAAAAAAAGAGTGCAGCGCCATCGGAATATGCGAAGCGGCAAGGGGTTTGAGACCATTGAATGCTACACCGATCTTGCACAGGTAAGAGTTTCAAAGGGCAGTACTGTCCTTCTGGAATGCATGTCGAATCTTGTTGCCAATGAAATGTTCCAGGAAAACGGAGCACATGAGCGGACAGTCCAGGAGATCCTCAAAGGTGTGAAGTCTCTTCTTGCCCAGGCGGGGAATCTGGTGATCGTCACGAATGAGATCTTTTCGGAGGCGGCTTCCTATGAGGGAGAGACGGAAACTTACCAGAAATATCTGGGAAAGATCAACCAGGAGCTTGCACATCTTGCGGATGAGGTCGTGGAAGTAGTTTACGGAATCCCTGTCTATCACAAGAAATCAAAAGGAGGCACTTACCATGAAAAGTCTGTGGAATAGTTTTAAGATCGCATTTGCCATGTTTTCCAAGATTCCCATGCCACAGGCAGAGTGGACAGAGGAAAACATGCGCTATATGCTGTGCTTTTTTCCATTTGTAGGAGCAGCAGCAGGCCTCCTCACGTTGGGAGTAAGCTGGCTGGGAGAGTACTTTGGATTTGGTACAGGCTTTATGGCAATGGCGCTGATCCTGGTTCCAGTCCTTGTGACGGGCGGGATCCATGTAGACGGGCTTCTGGACACTTCAGATGCCTTAAGTTCCTGGAGAGACCGTGAAAAACGTCTGGAGATCCTCAAAGATTCCCATGCGGGTGCATTTGCCGTGATCACAGCATGCGTGTATTTCCTGGTTCTGTATGGCGGATTCAGCCAGATCACGGGTGACTGGACAGCGATGAAACTTATCGCACTTGGCTATGTAGTATCGAGATGTTTTTCCGGACTCGGTGTGATCACCCTGCCAAAAGCCAACGCCGGCGGCACAGTGGCAGAGTTTTCACGCAAGGCACAGGATACCACGGTTCGAAATACACTGATCGTTTATCTCGTGCTTCTGGCGGCTTTGATGCTTCTGATCCAGCCGGTATGGGGAGCAGTGACTTTTGTGACGGCTGTGCTTGTTTCTCTTTTTTATAAACATAAGGCGATGAAATATTTTGGAGGAACGACCGGGGATCTGTCGGGGTATTTCCTGTGTCTCTGTGAGGCATGGATGGTACTTGCACTGGCAATCCTGACGGTAGTTTATCCGATATAGGAGTGTAGAGTATGGAAATAATAATTGGAGGGGCTTTTCAGGGAAAAAGCACCCTGGCAGAAAAAGATCATCCAGATGTAACATGGATAAACGGGGCACAGGCAGACTGGGAGAGCCTTTCCCATGCAGAAGGTGTCATGGGATTTCATGAATATATCCGAAAAGAAATGAAAGCAGGAAACGATATCAGCAGCCTTGCCGAAGACCTGATCCGTGTAAATCCGGATCTGATCCTGGTATCAGACGAAGTTGGTTATGGCGTTGTGCCGATCGATGCGTTTGACCGCGCCTACCGTGAGGCGGTCGGCAGGATCTGCACGAAACTGGCAGCATACAGCCACCGGGTAACGAGAGTTGCCTGCGGGATCGGGACGGTGATCAAGGATGCTTAAGTTATGGTTTGTCCGCCATGGAATGACGGAGGGAAACAGCCACCAGAGATATATTGGAGTGACAGATGAACCTCTCTGTGAGGAGGGACGGAAATTACTGGAGAAATTTACTTATCCTGCCGTACAGGCTCTGTTTGTAAGCCCTCTGAAACGCTGCAGGGAAACCGCATCGATCCTGTTTCCGAAGGGAGAGCAGAGGATAGTGCCGCTTCTTGCAGAGTGCGATTTTGGAGAATTTGAGAACAAAAACTATAAAGAACTTTCAGACAATCCTCACTATCAGGAATGGATCGACAGCAACGGAACCCTTCCGTTTCCGGGAGGCGAGAGTAAGGAAGAATGCGCGGACAGGAATCTGAAAGGTTTTGATGAAGTGCTCAAAGCCTGTAGAGATGAAGGCATTACCGAGGCAGCACTGGTGGTCCATGGGGGCACGATCATGAATATCATGGAAGCGTATGCCCTTCCGAAGAAAGCTTTTTATGAGTGGCATGTCGGAAACGGCTGCGGCTATCTGGTCGAGCTGGAGCTTCGGGACTGGAATGACGCAGAACGACATTTTACTCAGGTCACTGCCACTGCAAATAAGTAATTGCAAGAGTAATCATGCTCTGTCTCTAGGCAATCCTTCTTTTTATGAGTAGTATGCATCGGTTTGGCGGATTGCTTTATTTTCCGATGCCCGATGGGATGATTATATTAAGGTATGAGCATCGATTTATCAGTTTACATTATTTTCCGATGTCAAATCTGTTTGGTATGTTAGGGTATTGGCATCGGATTTAACGATAACATGGTTTGAGATGTAGAAATTTATTACAGTACTGTTTTTTATAAGAAAAATATGGTAGAATCAGATAGACAGCGACGGAGCGAAAGCTTCGCCGCTTTTTCTGTATCCGGGATAAATGAGAAATTACTTTTGAATACAAAATTTTTTTGACAAACAAAAACATTTTGCGAATTATGGTTGAAATAAAATACAGAATATGATAGAGTATTAGTATAAAATATCTAAATCCTGTGGATGATAACAAACCTGTGTTGGAAAAAATTCACAAGACAAGGAGGAGATCTTTATGTTGATTGTTGGAAACGGAAGAATGATCACAAGGGACGCATCCTGTGCACTGCTTGAGAATGGTGCAGTTGCAATGGATGGTAACACCATAAAGATGGTGGGGGTAACTGATGAAGTAAAGAAAGCATATCCTGATGCAGAATTTATCGATGCACATGGCGGGATCATCATGCCGGCATTTATCAATGCGCATGAACATATCTACAGTGCATTTGCCAGAGGACTGAGCGTGAATGGATACCACCCACAGGGATTTCTGGATATTCTGGATGGCATGTGGTGGAACATTGACCGTCATCTGACTCTGGAGCAGACGAAGCTTTCTGCCTATGCAACTTACATCGATTCGATCAAGAACGGTGTGACAACAGTATTTGACCATCATGCAAGCTTTGGTCACATCACAGGTTCTCTGAATGCGATCGAGGAAGCTGCGAAGGCTCTCGGTATCCGCACCTGTCTGTGCTATGAGATCTCAGACAGAGACGGCATGGACAAATCCCGGGAATCCGTGATGGAGAATGTAAACTTCATCAAACATGCGAAGCAGGACGACAGCGATATGCTGGCAGCAATGATGGGTATGCATGCATCTTTTACAATTTCAGATGAGACAATGGCACTGTGCCGGGAATTAAAGCCGGACGGAGTCGGCTATCACATCCATGTGGCTGAGGGGATCTATGATCTTCACCAGTGTCTCAAGGAACACAGCAAACGTATCGTAGACAGACTCTATGACTGGGATATCTTAGGTCCGAAGACTCTGCTTGGACACTGCATCTATATCAATGAGCATGAGATGGATCTGATCAAAGAGACAGATACCATGGTCGTACACAATCCGGAATCCAATATGGGAAATGCCTGCGGATGCCCTCCTACCATGGAGCTGGTACATAAGGGGATCCTGACAGGACTTGGAACGGATGGCTACACCCATGATATGATGGAATCCTGGAAGGTGGCAAACATCCTTCACAAACATCATCTCTGTGACCCGAATGCCGCATGGGGCGAAGTTCCACAGATGCTGTTTGAGGGAAATGCAAAGATCGCAAACCGTTACTTTAAGAAGGAACTCGGTGTACTTAAGGAAGGTGCAGCAGCAGATGTGATCGTTATTGATTATGATCCGCTGACTCCTATGAACGAGGGCAATATCAACAGCCATCTGCTGTTCGGTGTAAACGGTGCCATGGTGCAGACAACGATCTGTAACGGCAAAGTTCTCATGAAAGACCGTGAAGTGCTTGTATGTGATGAAGCCAAAGTCATGGCAGACTGCCGTCAGGCTGCAAAAGAACTTGCAGAGGATATCAACAGCTAAATGCTGACAATCACTATTTTTGTATTGGGAATTACAGGGAGAAATGAATTATGAGCGATATTATGAAGAGTATTCCATTTGGACAGTTAATGGAATGGATATTAGCAGAACACAAAGCAACAGGACAGGTCTTTGGAATCCAGAAAGCATATGTGGCTGATCCGGCCAGAACCGTAGAGATTTTTGGAAGAAAACTTGAAAATCCTGTCGGACCGGCAGCAGGTCCGCATACACAGCTTGCACAGAACCTTGTGGCAGCTTACTATGCAGGTGCGAGATTTTTTGAGTTAAAGACAGTACAGAAGATGGATGGACCGGAACTTTCCGCATGTATTCCGAAACCATGTATCGTGGCAGAGGATGAGGCATACAACTGCGAATGGTCTACAGAACTTTACGTTCCACAGGCAATGGGCGAATATATCAAGGGCTGGATGGCACTTCATGTGATCTCCAAAGAATTCGGACTTGGAAGCCCGGACGGATTCCAGTTCAACATGTCCTGCGGCTACAACCTGGAAGGAATCAAGGATAAGAAGATCGACGACTTTATCGAAGGACTCAAAGATGCCCGCGATACAGAAGTTTTCAAGGAATGTAAGACATGGCTTCTCGATCATGCAGATCTCTTTGAGCATGTGACAAAAGAAGATATTGAGGCAATTCCATCAGAAATCTGTAATTCTATCACACTTTCTACCATGCACGGATGTCCTCCGCAGGAGATCGAAAATATTGTTATGTATCTCCTCAAAGAAAAACACATCAATACTTACGTAAAATGTAATCCGACACTTCTTGGTTATGAATTTGTCCGTAAAGCAATGGACGATCTGGGATATGACTACATGGCATTTACAGATTTCCATTTCAAGGATGATTTACAGTATGAGGATGCTGTTCCAATGCTGAAACGCCTCAAAGAAACAGCAGCACAGGAAGGCCTTTCCTTCGGTGTGAAACTGACCAATACCTTCCCGGTAGATATCAAACGCCAGGAACTTCCGGGTGAGGAGATGTATATGTCCGGTAAAGCCCTGTTCCCGCTTTCTATCACAGTGGCAGCACGTCTTGCAGAATCTTTTGACGGCGAGCTTCCAATGTCCTTTTCAGGCGGAGCTGACCAGAAGAATATCGATCAGATCGTGGGCTGCGGTATTTGGCCGGTCACAGTGGCAACTGTTCTTCTCAAACCGGGTGGATACAAATGGATGACCCGCATTGCAGAGAAAGCAGATGAGTGCGAAGTTGGAGAATGTGGCAAAGTCAAAGTAGAAGAAGTGAAGAAACTTGCAGAATCTGCTCTTGCTGATGCTCATTATCAGAAGAACACAAAGAAAGCAGCAGGAAAGAGAAACGAAGAGAAATCCCCGCTTCTTGACTGCCTTAAGAAGAAAGATGCTCCGAACAAAAAAGATTTCACAGCACACAAACGTGTATGCGGAAACTGTGCAGACGTATGTCCGAACCGTGCAAACGTCCTGATCGAAGTACCGGAGATGGAACTTCTGCAGATCCTTCATGTAGACTATATGTGTAACGAATGCGGCAACTGCCGTTCCTTCTGCCAGTATGCGGGAACACCATATAAAGACAAATTTACTTTATTTGCAACAGAAGAAGACATGAAAGACAGCACAAACAATGGTTTCACCGTACTGGATACAGAAAGCAAAGAAGTAAAAGTACGTATTGGAGACAAAGAAGAAATCGTAAAAGCAGACCAGCTGTCCGGCATCCTCACAGAAGGACTGTCACAGCTTATCTGCACAGTAATCAATGACTATGCTTACCTGTTGATGTGATATCCATAAAACAGGAAAAGGAGAATCCACTATGGCAATATTTAAAGTAAATGGACAAAGTGTTCAGCCGGAGAAGAATCAGAAGCTTTTGAGATTCCTCCGTGACGAACTTCACCTGACATCCGTAAAGGACGGATGCAGTGAGGGCGCATGTGGAGCCTGTACAGTGATCATTGACGGAAAAACCTGCAAAGCATGTGTCCCGGATACAGATTCCCTTGACGGAAGAGAGATCATAACCGTAGAGGGACTGACAGAATGGGAACAGCAGGTATACACCTATGCATATGGAAAGGCCGGAGCAGTACAGTGTGGATTCTGCATTCCTGGAATGGTAATGTGTACGAAAGCACTTCTCGATGAAAATATGGAGCCTACAGACGACGAGATCCGATATGCGCTGCGCAATAACTACTGCCGCTGCACAGGATACGTAAAGATCATGGATGCCGTCCGTCTGGCAGCAAAGATATTAAAAGCAGGCGAAATTCCAGATGATGGTGACCCGAACTGGACACTTGGCAATCGCGTGGCAAGGATCGATGTAGAGGAGAAAGTCCTCGGATACGGTAAATATCCGGATGATTTTTACCTGGATGGCATGCTTTATGGAGTCGCTCTCCGAAGTAAATATGCACGTGCGAGAGTGCTTTCCATCGATACTTCCAGAGCAAAAGCACTTCCGGGTGTGGAAGCAGTTGTAACCGCAGAGGATATCCCAGGCGAGAACAAGATCGGTCATCTGAAGCATGATCAGTACACTCTGATCCCGGTCGGCTCTCTCGTACATTATCTCGGCGATGCGATCGCACTCGTAGCGGCAAAAGACCGTGAAACCGCAGAAAAAGCGATCAAACTTATCAAGGTAGAGTATGAGGCGCTTCCTCATGTACATACGATTGAGGAAGCAGCAGCGCCGGATGCACCGAAGGTTTTTGACGAGGAAGAAAACAATATCTGTGCACACAAACACATCAGCAGGGGAAATGCCGAGGAAGCGATCCGAAATTCCAAATATGTGATCTCGCATCATTTCGAGACGCCATGGACAGAGCATGCTTTCCTTGAGCCGGAATGTGCCGTTGCTTTTTATGATGAGGACGGAGACGTATTTATCTATTCCACAGACCAGTCAGCACACCAGACCCTGCATGAGTGTTCTCTGCTCCTTGGAACGGATAAGGTCAAGGTGCAGAATGCACTTGTAGGCGGCGGTTTTGGCGGTAAGGAGGATATGACAGTACAGCATCTTGCAGCTCTCCTTACTTATGTGACAAAGAAACCGGTCAAAGTCAAATTTACCAGAGCAGAGTCTCTCCTTGTCCATCCGAAGCGTCATCCGTTCTATATGGATATGACGATGGGCTGTGATGAAGATGGTAATATCATGGGCGTAAAAGCAAGCGTCACTTCGGATACAGGTGCTTTTGCCTCCCTTGGCGGCCCTGTCCTGGAACGTGCCTGCACCCATGCAGCAGGTCCGTACCATTACGAAAACTTTGAGATCGAGGGAACTGCTTACTATACAAACAATCCGCCGGCAGGAGCTTTCCGTGGATTTGGTGTAACGCAGACCTGTTTTGCGACAGAGACCCTGCTTAATATGATGGCAGATAAAGTCGGCATCACTCCATGGGAGATCCGCTACCGCAATGCGATCCGCCCGGGAGAAGTCCTTCCGAATGGCCAGATCGTAGATGATTCCACAGGCCTTGTGGAGACTCTGGAGGCGGTCAAGGAAGATTATGACGCAGCGATGGCGGCAGGAAAACCGGTCGGAATCGGCTGTGCGATGAAAAATGCCGGTGTTGGCGTTGGTATTCCGGATACAGGACGTGTGAAATTGATCGTGGAGGATGATGAGAAACTTCATATTTATTCCGGAGCTTCCTGTATCGGTCAGGGCCTTGGAACGGTTCTCGTACAGATGATCGTGACAAATACAGACATCAGACAGGAAGACATCGTATATGAGCGAAGTAATACCTGGATCTCACCGGATTCCGGAACGACTTCCGGTTCCAGACAGACGCTTGTTACCGGTGAAGCCTGCCGAAGAGCCTGCGAGAAACTGATGGAAGACCGAAGAGCCGGCAAGGAACTTAAGGATATGAAGGGGATCGTATACTACGGAGAGTACCTGGCAAAGACAGATCCTCTTGGTGCAAATGTGCCGAACCCGGTATCCCACGTTGCATACGGATATGCGACCCAGATGTGTGTCGTAGATCCAAAAACCGGTAAACTGGATCAGATCGTTGCCGCACACGATGTCGGCAAAGCGGTCAATCCACTGTCCTGCGAAGGTCAGATCGAGGGCGGTGTGGTCATGTCCATGGGTTACGCCCTGAGGGAGCAGTATCCGATCGATGAGAACTGCAAGCCGATACAGAAGTATGGTTCTCTCAGATTATTCCGTTCCCATGAAGTTCCAAAGATCAAAGCGATCGTTGTAGATAAACCGGGACTCAAAGTAGCCTGCGGAGCGATCGGTATCGGAGAGATCACATCGATCCCTACCGCACCGGCGATCGCAGATGCATATTTCCGCTATGACGGAATCCGCAGATACAGTCTCCCGCTTGTGAGCACACCATACGAAAGGAAGGGTTGATATGGCAGTCAAAAAGAAATTTCCATATAAGGCAGCCATTGTTTCCTGCAATGGTGGATGCAGGGCGGTCAAGGGGGAAGCAGGATGCAGTGAAGGCTGTATCGGCTGTGGAGCCTGTGTCGATGCATGTAAATTCGGCGCGATTTCCCTCAATGAATACGGAGTGGCAGAAGTCGACGAATCCAAATGCATTGCCTGCCAAAAATGTACCAAAGTCTGTCCGCAGGAGATCATTCATATTCATGAATGCGCGAATTATATCGTGGTCAAATGCTCCAATAAGAGCAAAGGTGCAGCGGCGAAGAAACAGTGCGAAGCAAGCTGTATCGGCTGCGGGATCTGCGAGAAGACCTGTACTGCAGGTGCTGTTAAAGTAACAGATAACTGTGCAGTGATCGATGAGGATGCCTGCTTAAGCTGCGGCATGTGTTCCGTCAAATGCCCGCGCCATGTGATCCATGACCTGCGAGGTATCTTTACACCTGCAAGATAAAGAAAGTAATAAAAGATAGACTAAAAATTCAGAAAATTCAACAGAAAAGATTGCAACTATGCAGTAAAATATGTTACACTATGGGTACGCAAAAAGAACTGAATACCTGAAGTGGAAAATAGCATGGTTCGGAGCCGGACGTAAGTTCAGAGGGGAACAGAGAAGTTTCTTGGGACTTGATCCGGCTCTTTTTATCAGAGGATTTTTCAGAAAATAAGTGCAGGTATTCCAAAGTTTACAATAAAAGCAGGCAGGTGAGAGGTTATGATAGGAAAAAGCGTTCCGCATGTAGACGCATATGAAAAGGTAACCGGAAGAGCCAAATTTACAGAGGATCTGATACCGCCGAGATGTCTGGTCGCCAAAGTGTTGCATGCATCGATCGGAAATGGTATCGTGACATCCATCGACACAAGTGAAGCAGAAGCGCTGGAAGGGGTTGTCAAAGTTGTGACTTTTAAGGATGTGCCGGAGCACTGTTATCCGACACCGGGACATCCATGGTCAGTAGAACCGGCGCACCAGGATGTGGCAGACCGGAATCTTCTTACGGGACGTGTCCGTTATTATGGTGATGATATTGCGGCAGTTGTCGCAGAGGACGAGATCACGGCAGCCAGGGCACTGAAACTGATCAAAGTGGAATATGAGGAATATCCGGTTGAGATCCATCCACGTAAATCCATGCAGGGAAGCCATCCGCCGATCCATTTCGACAAGAAGGACAATGTTCTGGCACGCTCCAATTATTTTATCGGAGATGTCGATAAAGGTATGGAAGAATCAGAGACAGTTGTCCGGGGAACGTATAAGACCCCGATCGTCCAGCACTGTCATATCGAGAATCCAATTTCCTATGCTTACATGGAAAAGGGCAGGATCGTAGTAGTGACTTCCACACAGATCCCGCATATCGTCCGCCGTGTCATCGGCCAGGCACTGGGAATCCCGTGGGGCAATGTACGTGTCATCAAGCCGTATATCGGCGGAGGTTTCGGAAATAAGCAGGACGTTCTCTATGAACCGCTGAATGCCTTTCTGACCACGCAGGTTGGCGGCAGACCAGTCAAACTGGATATCAGCAGAGAAGAAACTTTCTGCAACACCAGGACCCGTCATTCGATCGAATTCGACCTTGCAGCAGGCGTGGACAAAGACGGTAAACTGCTTGCCAAGGATATGCATTCCTATTCCAACCAGGGAGCTTATGCCTCCCATGGACACGCGATCGCGGCGAACGGTCTGACTTCCTGGCGTTTACAGTATGCCTGTCCAAATATCCGGGGAGAAGCGTATACAGTTTATACCAACACCCCGGTCGGCGGCGCGATGCGAGGTTATGGGATCCCGCAGGTATGTTTCGCGATAGAAAGCTTCATGGATGATGTGGCAGCTGCGATCCATATGGATCCACTTGAATTCCGAAGAAAAAATCTGATCCAGGGATACTATGCAGACGTTTATCTGAAACCGATCGCGGCAAACTCAAACGGTATTTTTGAATGCCTCAAAAAAGGTGCAGATTATATCCACTGGGATGAGAAACGTAAGGAATATGCAAACCAGACCGAAGATGTACGAAGGGGAGTCGGTATGGCACTGTTTTCTTATAAAACAGGCGTATGGCCGATTTCTCTGGAGATCTCAGGAGCAAGGCTTTCCCTGAATCAGGATGGAAGCGTGCAGCTTACCCTTGGCGCGACAGAGATCGGCCAGGGTGCAGACACTGTATTCTCGCAGATGGTGGCAGAGACACTTCACACAGATATGGAACATGTACATATCATGTCCACACAGGATACGGATATTTCGCCATTTGATACGGGAGCTTATGCATCGAGACAGTCTTTCGTTACAGGAACGGCAGTCCGCCATTGTGCGGAGATCCTGCGTGACAAGATCCTTGCCTATGCCAAGACACTGCTTCCGGAGATCGACACCACGGAACTTGAACTTCGGGACAACTGGATCTGGGCAGGCAAAGAGCAGGCGATCTCACTTGCAGCTCTTGCCGAGGAGAGCTATTACAGTCTCACCAATTCTTCTGTACTGACAGCAGAAGTTTCCGAGCAGGTGAAAAAAAATACGATCGCGACCGGCTGCTGTTTTGCAGAAGTCGAAGTAGATATGAAGCTTGGAAAGATCAAAGTCCTCCATATCATCAATGTGCATGACAGCGGCAAATTATTGAATCCGCAGCTTGCAGAGATGCAGGTACATGGAGGCATATCCATGGGTATGGGCTATGGTATCAGTGAGCAGCTCATTCTCGATGAGAAGACAGGACGGCCGCTGAATGGAAATCTCCTGGACTATAAGCTGATGACCATGCTCGATACACCGGAACTCAAGGCAGATTTTGTCGAACTTGATGATCCGATCGGACCATATGGAAATAAGGCACTGGGTGAGCCGCCTGCGATCCCGTGTGCACCGGCGATCCGAAATGCCGTCCTGCATGCAACAGGAGTTGCTTTTAACGAAAATCCACTGACACCGCAGAGACTGATCGATGGTTTCCAAAAAGCGGGACTGATCTGAAAGGGGGAAGACATCATGTATGATATTGAAAATTATTATAATGCAAAAACCGTTTCAGAAGCAGTGGAGCTTCTTACGGAACATCCGGACGCAAGGATCATTTCCGGGGGAAGTGATGTCCTGATCAAGATCCGTGAGGGAAGGATGGCAGGCACTTCGCTGGTGTCGATCCGTGACATCGAAGAACTTAAGGGAATTGAGAAAAAAGATTCCGGGGATATTTATATAGGGGCAGGAACGGTGTTTTCACATATCACAGCAGATCCGATCATTCAGGAGTGTGTTCCTGTGCTTGGGGAGGCGGTAGACCAGGTTGGTGGACCGCAGATCCGAAATATTGGAACGATCGGTGGAAATATCTGCAACGGTGCAGTCAGTGCCGACAGTGTGCCGACGGTTTTTTCCTATAATTCACTTCTGCATATTGCAAATGCAGAGGGCAGCAGAGTGGTTCCGGTCAGGGAGTTCTATCTTGGTCCGGGACGTGTGGCTCTTAAGCAGGGAGAAGTGCTGATGCATGTTGTGATCCCGCGTACCGAATATGAAGGGTATCATGGACATTACATCAAATATTCCATGCGAAATGCCATGGATATCGCAACGCTGAGCTGCAGTGTAGTCAGCAAAGTGAACCCGGAAACAAAGATCCTGGAGGATGTACGTATCACATTTGGTGTAGCTGCACCGGTACCGTACCGTTGCGTGGAGACAGAAGAACTTCTGAAGGGACGGAAACTTGGAGAAGAGCTGTACCGGAAACTTGAGGACAGCATCCGAAGTGAGATCCATCCGCGAGATTCCTGGAGAGCTTCGAAGGCTTTTCGTCTGCAGATCGGCGGAGAGATCGCCCGCAGGGCACTGATCCGGACTGTGGAACTTGCCGGTGTGCCGGCCGACAGTGTCAGTGGAGGTGAAATGGCATGAAGAGACAGAATGTACTCGTACAGTGTATTGTAAACGGAGAAGAAGTTGCGGAGTATGTAGACCCGAGAGAATCGCTTCTGGATATGCTGCGTAATCATCTAGGTCTTACTTCCGTCAAAAAAGGCTGTGAAGTAGGCGAATGTGGTGCCTGTACCGTCATCATAGACGGAGAAACGATAGATTCCTGCATCTATCTTGCTGTCTGGGCAGAGGGCAAAAACATTCGCACCCTCGAAGGTCTGGAAGAAGACGGGCAGATCACAAGAATCCAGGAAGCGTTTATTGAAGAAGGTGCAGTTCAGTGCGGTTTTTGTACACCGGGATTTATCATGTCTGCGACTGTCCTTCTGGAGCAGGGCAAAGAACTCACCAGAGATGAGATCCGCAAAAAAATGTCCGGAAATCTCTGCCGCTGCACCGGATATCAGAATATCGTCAATGCGGTAGATAAAGTCATGCATGAAAATGCAGAAAGCAGCAGAAAGGAATAAAAGTAACATGGAACACAAGACAAAACTGATCGTTCGCGGAGGAGGAGATCTTGCCAGCGGGGTGATCCATCGATTATATCGATGCGGCTATCAGGTACTGGTACTGGAATGTAAGAGACCAAGCGCGATCCGAAGAGAAGTTTCTTTTGGAGAGGCAGTCTACGATGGAACTTCCTGCGTTGAGGGAGTGACAGGAAGGCTGATCACGAAGGTCAGTGAATGCCAGAAAGTCTGGGAGAATGGAGAGCTTCCGATCCTTGTCGATGAGAGCGGGGAAGCGGTGAAAGAGTTGAAACCGGATGCGCTGATCGATGCGATCCTTGCAAAGAGAAATCTTGGAACTTCAAGAAATATGGCACCTCTTACCATTGGTCTTGGACCAGGCTTTTTTGCCGGGGAAGACGTGGATTACGTTGTGGAAACCATGCGAGGTCACGATCTTGCCAGAATCATTACTGAGGGTCCGGCAATTCCAAATACGGGTGTCCCCGGAATGGTAGGCGGTGTCAGCAAAGAACGTGTGATCCACTCCCCGGGTGTCGGCAGAATCCATAATATGGCCCATATTGCCGATATTGTAGAGAAAGGACAGATCCTTGCCTACGTGGGAGAAACCCCTGTAGAAGCCTCTATAACAGGCGTATTAAGGGGAATTATAAAGGAAGGCTACAATGTTCCTGTTGGAATGAAAATCGCCGATATTGATCCCAGAAAAGAGGAGAAGAAGAACTGCTTTACCATTTCGGATAAGGCCAGATGTATTGCTGGAAGTGTGGTGGAGATTTTGCTCAGTGAGGGTGTATTGCCAAACACGCTCTAGATCCTGTTTGGTCACATTGCATTTATTAACATGTTTTCGCTTGGGGAATGTTATGAAGCCTATGTACTTTTTATAGAATTGTTTTTTATGGTTACGAAGTCAGGCAATGAATCATTGCATGAAAATAATTGGCGTGAAGGAGGTCAGGATGAAAAGATACGGTTATTTTCTGGACTTATTAAAACTTGATATAGAGAAATACCCAGTGATCGCTGTAGTCGGTGGTGGTGGAAAGACAAGTCTGATTTACCGTCTGAATGAAGAATTACAGGCTTTGGGTAAAAAAGTGATTATTTCCACAACTACCCATATGGCATATGATCCCATGCTGCCTCTGGTAAAGAGTACTGATCTTGAGCAAGTCTCGGAAATGTTGAAAGAACACGGTTTTGCAGCAGTTGCCGATATTGAAGAAACCTCTGGAAAAATGTGTGCCATAGAGGAAGCCGCATTGAAGAAACTGGTTCCATTTTGTGATGTTATGCTGATCGAAGCAGATGGAGCGAAACGAAAACCCTTGAAGGTTCCAGCCGACTGGGAACCGGCAATTCCGGATTTTGCAGACGTAGTAGTAAGTGTGATCGGTCTGGACTGTCTTGGCAAACCCATCTGCGAGACCGCCCACCGTGCCGAATACACCAGCTCTTTTCTTGAAAAAAATCTGGAAGCACCTGTTACCGCAGAAGACATAGAAAAAATAGCAACCTCTGTTCACGGTTTGTATAAAAATGTAGACCATAAAGTTTACCGTGTATATTTAAATAAAGCAGACATATTGCCCGATTCTTCTCCGGCAGAGCATATAGTAGAAGACCTGGCAAAGCAAGGCACAATAGCTGCATATGGCAGTTTAAGAGAGGCAGAAAAATTATGAAGATTGCATTGATCATGCTGGCAGCTGGAAACAGTCGGCGGTTTGGAAGTAATAAGCTTTTATATGAGATCGAAGGGAAGCCCATGTACCGGCATATTCTGGAGAAGCTGATGATCGTGGCAGAATGGCTTGAAGAAACAGAGTGTATTGAAAAAGTGGAATGCGGTGAACATTTGGAAAAGCAGAATGAGGAAGGCTATAAAGAAGAACATATAGAATGCAATAAAGTAATTGCACCTCTTGGTGAAATAAAGGGGAAATTATTTAAACAGAGAGAGTGCTATAAAAGAATAACAGTAGTCACTCAGTATGAAGAAATAGAGCAGGGCGCAAGATCCATGGGTGTAAACGTATACATCAACCCTCATCCGGACGAGGGAATCTCCTCCTCCCTGAAAATCGGCTTAAAAGCCAACTTAGACGTTGATGCCTGCCTTTTCACCGTTTCCGACCAGCCCTGGCTCACCATCGCCACAATTCGCCAGCTCATCACCCTCCTAAAAACATCAGGCAAAGGAATCGCCTGTGTCTCCTGCGAAGGAAAACTTGGAAACCCCTGCATTTTTACAAAAAAATACTACGACTCCCTGCTCTCCATTAATGGAGATAAAGGTGGTAAAGCTGTGATAACTGCACATAGAGATGATACGGTTGTTTTGAAGGTGAATGATGTGAAGGAACTTACTGATATGGATGTTAAATTGTAAAGAACGCTCTCTTTAAAAGCTATTGTCTAATATATGACATTTCAGAAAAAATGAGCAAAAGTATGGAATCTTTTATACACGGAAGCAGTTGAAAACGATATTTGAATATAAAATGTGGGATTTTGTTGTATTTTGTGAATTCGTGTGAGATTCCAGCCAGAAATTACTTGTAATTATGATAAAAACAAGGTATACTAATGGAAAAGAAAGCAGTCGGGAGAAGTGTTTTTATTTCTGCTTGCAAGAAGAGTTCCGTGGGTGTTTTACGTGAACAGAGTGAGCAGTACCCCATTTTCCCGTCTTACAAGGAGGATAAAATGGCAGATAACTATGATGGCATGGCAGTTGGGGTGTTTGAACTGGATAACCTGGTAGCCTGCTTTGTGGCTCTTGATGCAGCATCCAAGGCTGCAAATGTAAAGATCCAGAGCGTAGAGAGAAACCGACTGAAAAGTGGAGCCTGTGTAAAAATGCGCGGCAGTGTTTCCGATGTAAATGCAGCTATGGAAGTGGCATTGGAGACTGCGAAGCCCCTTGGTAAAATCGTTTCCCATACGGTAATTGCATCCCCCACAGCAGACACGGAAACAGCACTTAAGATGACCATTAACAAATAGAACATGTCAGGAGGAAATAGAAGATGTCTTATGGAGCATTAGGATTGGTAGAGGTTCTGGGAAGCTGCAATGCAGTAGTTGTCCTTGACCAGATGCTGAAAACATCAGATGTAGA
>OHYB01000472.1_pt1 | contig 20178 bp, 24 predicted proteins | sample 1580181 | NCBI WGS metagenome assembly OHYB01 (sample SAMEA3882510, study PRJEB24775) | human gut metagenome | biome: human-associated habitat; feature: intestine environment; material: feces | place: Netherlands | collected 2009/2010
TTGGCATCATTGTTGGGGGTTTTTGACCCCAACATCTTTTAATATGAATTTTTATAGAAAGGATGTTTCTATGGTTACTTTTTCTGACCGGCTAAAATCTGCAATGGAACAAAAACATCTCAAGCAGGTGGATCTCATCCGCATTGCTTCACAGCAGGGCGTGAAGCTTGGGAAAAGTCATATCAGCCAGTATGTAAGCGGGAAAACGATTCCCCGGAATGATATCCTTCATTTTCTGGCAGATACGCTGGAAGTAGATGCCGGATGGCTGAGCTGTAAAACGGCAGAAGATCCTGCTCCGACCGGTTCCATTTCACATTCCACCTCTGCTCCCGAAAAGAGTCAGCAGGAAATTCTAAATCCAGGAGGTAATAATACGATGCGAGAATTTAAAAAATCATCCAAATTGAATAATGTACTTTACGATGTCCGCGGTCCGGTCGTAGACGAGGCCGCAAAAATGGAAGAACGCGGCACCCATGTCCTGAAACTGAACATCGGTAATCCTGCTCCTTTCGGATTCCGCACACCCGATGAAATCATTTATGATATGAGTCACCAGTTATCTGACTGCGAAGGATATTCCGCTTCACAGGGACTTTTTTCTGCACGAAAGGCGATCATGCAGTATGCCCAGTTGAAAAAGCTCCCTAATGTAACGATCGATGACATTTACACCGGAAACGGGGTCAGCGAATTGATCAATTTAAGTATGTCTGCTCTTTTGGATGACGGGGATGAGATTCTGATTCCTTCTCCTGATTACCCACTTTGGACCGCCTGTGCCACACTTGCCGGCGGAAAAGCCGTCCACTATCTTTGCGATGAACAGTCCAACTGGTATCCTGATATCAGCGACATGAAAAAGAAGATCAATGACCGCACGAAAGCTCTTGTCATCATCAATCCGAATAACCCGACCGGTGCTCTTTATCCAAAAGAGGTACTTCAGCAGATCGTTGATCTGGCAAGAGAACACCATCTGATTATTTTTTCTGATGAGATCTATGACCGCCTTGTTATGGACGGACAGGAACATATTTCGATTGCATCCCTTGCACCGGATCTGTTCTGCGTGACGTTCAGCGGACTTTCCAAATCTCATATGATCGCAGGTTTCCGTATCGGATGGATGATCTTAAGCGGAAATAAATCAATCGCGGCAGATTATATTGAAGGATTAAAAATGCTTTCCAATATGCGTTTATGTTCCAACGTACCTGCACAGTCCATTGTGCAGACTGCTCTCGGCGGTCATCAGAGCGTGGAAAGTTATATCGTTCCCGGCGGTCGTATTTATGAGCAGAGAGAATATATCTACAATGCTCTGACCGATATTCCAGGTATCAGTGCCGTAAAACCACAGGCAGCATTTTATATGTTCCCGAAGATCGATACAAAGAAATTCGACATCGTAAATGATGAAAAATTTGCTCTTGATCTCCTGCGTGACAAAAAACTTCTGATCGTACATGGTGGCGGATTTAACTGGAAAGAACCGGATCACTTCCGTGTTGTATATCTTCCGAGAATTGAGATCTTAAAAGAAGCCGTCGAAAAGATCGGCGACTTTCTGAGTTACTACAGACAGTAATTTCTGTATCCGGTCGTTTCATTTTTTATTGAATACAGATTTATAAAATGCTCACTTCCCGGGCGAACCGATTTTCTGTTCATCCGGGAAGTTTTTCATACCAGGCTATTCAGGATGAGCTGCCAGCAGCAGGTTCTCTGTATACCCGATCATCTTTATTTTCCTACTGAAATATTATTTCTCCGGCATTTTCGCTGATGTATCCCACACAGTTCATTTCCACACGCCCACAGTAAAAAAACAACTCCGGCAAACCAGTAATCTCTGTCGTAGGAACTGCTTCTTCCTGAAATTGTGATGATTCCTCTCACCAGACAGCCCGCAGTCAGTGTTGCAATCCATACAACGTATAACCAATCCCAAAAGACAAAAGCGAAACTCCTCCAATTTTCAGGATTTCTCTGTATAGGAAACTGTATGCTGTCTTCAGGGCTGCTCCCTTTCCCTGATTTTCCGCATATCCGATCACGGTTGCCCATTCTGACCGTCCATTCTTGGGCCGCCCTGTCCCGGTCCCTGCATGCTCTGCCCTTCTGAATAAACCAGGCTGCTCATCGTAATTTTTTCACTTTCCAAACCGGTCGTAAGAGTATAGGCTGCCCCCTCTTCCAGTTCCTCACAACTGATCACAACAGAATTAAAATCCCTGACCGGTGTATAACTTACCAGCACCGTTCCATCGGTATCTTTCAGTGTAATTTCACCACTCTGATCTGTATCCAGATTGATGAGCATCGTTCCCTGCGTAGAATCTGATCCAAAATTCTGTGCCATTCCGCTCATGCCTGCTGCAACGACTGTTCCACCTGTGATGGTCGCTGTTCCGTCATAATCCAAAGCTCCGTTTCCGTCATCCCCGGGACCTGATACATAGATCACACCACCACTCACGCTGAAATCTCCATTACTGTCAATTCCGTCACCTTTTGCATCAATTTCAATTGTTCCGCCAAGGATATCGATATATGCATCTGAATCTTCCTGAAAAGTATTTTCACCAGGACGTCCCATACTGCTTTGATCGTTTCCTCCCGCTGCATTCAATCCGTCGTCACTGGATACAATTTTGATCGTTCCATCCTGTATCGTCACACTTTGCCCTTCAATTCCTTCATAGCAGTTCGTTATATCAATTTTCCCATCCAGTACAACGGTCTGGTCATCTGCATGGATTCCATCATCTCCCGAATTAATGGAATAAGTGCCTCCGCAGACATATACATTTCCGTTACAATGGATTCCATCATCCGCCGTGGCAAGCTGATATGTTCCATCTTTCAGAATGACATACTTTTGTGCCTTGATTCCCTTCGTACTGGTATCTGTCTCTGTGGAGCTGGTAGAAATATCAAAGCTTCCTCCGTCTGCCTGCACCACATAGGAAGAAGAAATTCCATCTCCTCCGGCAGCCAGTGTAAGAACACCTCCGGTTATATAAACAAATCCTTTTGTATCTTCATCTGTATCCTCACTGTGGATCGCATCTGTACCGGAAGTAATCGTAAATGTTTCATCTGCAATACGCACACTTTCTTTTCCTGAAAGTCCCTGCTTTTCTGACTGAATCTGATAGACTCCTCCGGTAAGAACAAGATCATCCTTTGAGACAATGCCATGGGCAGCAGAGGTGATCTTTAAAGTACCACTTCCATTCAATGTCAGATCTTCCCGCAAAAGATTGCTCCGTCAATATTTGTATCCTCATTTCCAGTAAAAGAATTGGATACAATTTTATTTGTGCTACCATCTGCGAGGGTTATAAAGACTTTGTCTGCCTGTTCCACGCAGATTCCTGCCCCCTCTTCGTTTATAATGGATACATTTTCCAGGATCAGTTGTACTTTTTCCGTTTTATCTGTATCAACGACAACACTTCCATTACTTAGCGAACCGGTCAGAAGATACGTTCCACCTTCTGTAATCGTTACAGTCTGTCCGTCCATTTTTACTCCGTCACTGTCGCATTTTGTTTCTTCATCCGAAAGACTGATCGCAGTACATTCACTTTCATCATACTCTGTGTCTCGATCTCGTTCAGTAAACATATCCTCTGTATCTAAAATCGCAATATCACTTTCTGATATGATTGTATTTTCTGATCCGGTCGTTCCGTTTTTTGCTGAATTTGAAGTCCCCTGGGAGCATCCCGTCAGTTCCAATGCCCCTGCCATCAGTACGATAATCATATATTTTCTTTTCATAGAGTTTTCCTCCATTTCATTACAATCTGCCTGCCTCCTTCAGATATATTTTTACAGGCTTGTAGTTGTGGTTTCCTGATTTTTCACCATGATTTCCAGATTCCCATTTCTGCACCGCAAATGGTCGATCATTTCTTTTTCCTTTGAAGTATCTTTCAGGCTTAACTGATAGGTCAGTTTGAAAAGACTTCCCATATTGGTGGTCTTTACTTCTGTCAGTTCATAACGGCTCGTATACGCCTCAAGCAGATCATCAAAAACTTCCGTATAGTCCAGATCCTCCGGGATCGTGATCACCATGGTCTTCTCACTGCCTGCGTTCTTTTCCCATGCACGGATCTGCACATAGAGAGCCATGACCAGAGAAAGGATCACCGTATAAAGCACTGCATACCCCAGATAGCCCATCCCACTTACCAGACCTGCTCCCATGGCAATAAAAATCGCTCCGATCTCTTTTGCACTGCCCGGCACACTTCTGAAACGAACAAGACTGAAAGCTCCTGCCACTGCCACTCCTGTTCCTACATTTCCATTTACCATCATAATGACGATACATACAACTGCAGGAAGAATTGCCAGCGTCCTCACAAATCCTGCATTATATTTTGATTTATATGTATAGGCTGCCGCAAGCACGATTCCAAGTAGCAGTGAGACTACCACGCAAAGCAGAAACTGATATACCGGGATCACCGTCACTGTACTGCTGTCAAAAATTCCTCCAAATAAGTTACTAAACATAATTTATTTCTCCTTCTCTTAATAGTGTTCTGTATGCATTTCCGTATTTTGAATACGATGTACGGAACATTTTATTTTCTGTAAGAAAATGACTCAGCCATAAAGGAATCGCATGCCCCACTTTTATTTCCAATAATGACTGATCCTCGTCCAGCAGGCTTCTTCCATAGATCGGACTGCTCAGGTCAAGATCTTCTGTTCTCCATAAAATATTCTGATCAAATGTCATCCGCAGTTCATGATCTTCTTTTCCATAGAATGCCTCACGCTCATAGGACAGCCACATTGCCGGGCGGATTCCCTGGTAAAGTCTCAGAGCATAATCCAGTTCTTCTCCGATCTGACTTTCCCCGACAACCCGTTCGCCCCGGCAAAGATACTGGATCGCTTTTTCGTATTCCGTACAGATTCGCCTTTTGTAGACGACTTTTTTATACTTCTTCTTTAACTCGATAAATGCCTCACCTGCCGGCTCTGCTCTTCCATAGGTACGGAGCCGCACTTTTTCTTTATATACTTTGTTCTCTATGGATCTGCGGATCAACAAATACTGTGGTGTGTCAAAATACAGATTACAGATGGTACTTTTTCCATATTCATCCGGGATCATGTACTCTTCCATCACGTTCTGTAAAAGCTCTTTCTGCTCCCGGGTCAGCAGATATTTATATTCATAACGTTTAAAAACTTTTTGCACTGCCATTGTTCTTTCCTCCTTACATCCTGCATTTTATCGGTCGTACCTTAAATCAACTTTAAATTACTTTTAAAGACACAAATACTACACATATTGCATCCATACAGTCTGCACATTGGTGTAAATGCAGAATTTCCTGGCACTGGCAGCTTTTTCTGTGTGTCCGGGTATAAAAAAAAGATCTGAAAATCATTTTTATGATCTTCAGATCTTTTCCTGCCCTGCCACCCGGGTCTTTTCTTACTTTCTATTCCGGCTTGCTTTCTATTCCGGCTTGCTTTCTATTCCGGCTTGCTTTCTTTTTCTGATTTCAGTCAGTCCAGCAGCTCTTTTACCATTTCTGCATCAAATACAACTTTCTTTTTCTGTTCCACTTCAATCTGATATAACGCATTTGCCGCAATATGCTCTGCCGCCTGCTCCAGATCACGGATTCCTGTTGTATCGGAATACAATTCAATCACCTCATCCAGTGCTTCGTCTGTCATGATGCACTCTTCTTCTCTCAGGCTCATACGTTTCAGTACTTTTGGTAATGCAAATTTAGAGAATATGATCTTCTTTTCCTCCGGAGTAACCCAGAGCAGTATCTGTACATCTCTTTTTCTGTTTGCCATATAAAAATCTCCTTTATGTTTTCATAAAATCGAGCGAAGCGAAGATTCCAAAAGTGGGGAGGGTCCCGCTTTTGAGGCGAATGCCCGGCAGTGTATATACACTGCCTGTCCCTGCTATTCTTAGCTCTCAGATATTAAATACAAAAAATCAAAGAAATGTTTATCTTCAGAAAAAAATTATGATCCGTATGATGCCGAAGAATATGATAATGCAGATGATTTCGCAGAAGAATTTGGGGATGGAGATTACGATGAGGGGTATGACGATGCTTATGATTACTGGGAAGAAAGAGATTAGGTGAAAATGGAGAACGAACAGATAGTAATTGAATTAAAAGAACTTTTGTATATGGAATTCAGGCGATATTTATATCGAAGGAAAGCAAATGTAACCGCCCAGAGTATCTTGCTGGCGATCGGGTATAACATAAACAAGCTTCATCATAAGATTCAGGCAGGAAGGACAGGGCGGCATTTATTTCCACTCAAACAAACCGCCTGATTTTGACAGGTCAAAAGTAAATCCTGAAAACGAACCTTTTTCCAGAAAAGGTTTATTAAAGTTCGCCTTCTTGTAGAAACAGAATGAAAGGAGAGAATATTTCGCCTTAAAAACGGCAAAAAGATGCTGCCGCACCTATGATTTCCTAATCATTGATGCGACAGCCCCGACTATAAGGAGATTTCCTTAACCTTCAATGGCAATATAACCATCTTTTTCTATTTTCTCAGGTGCTTTCTTTGGCACGGACAGTTTCAGAATACCATCTTCATATTTTGCATGAATGTCTTCTTCGCTTACTGCATCGCCTACATAAAAGCTTCGGCACATGCTGCCCGCATAGCGTTCACGCCTGATATAATTACCTTCTTTATCTTTTTCATCTTTATCCAGTCCCTTTGCAGCAGAAAGTACCAGATAACCATCTTTCAGCTGTACCTGAATCTCGTCTTTCTTAAATCCCGGAAGATCGACATCCAGTTCATAGCTACCGTCTGTTTCACGGATATCCGTTTTCATCATGTTCTGCGCATGTTTACCATAAAGCGGATTCTTCTTGCCCCAAAACTCATCGTTAAACGGGAAGTTCATCCAATCATCATCAAATAAGTTTTCTCCAAAAATACTAGGCATTAACATAAGTCATCTCTCCTTTTATGATAAAAAATCTATATACAAGTCTTTCGACTGTTGCCTGCAAATCTATATTTAAGGGTACTGCCCGAAGTCTCCGGGCAGCACCACGAGCTTTTTAGCGGTCAGATATTGTCTGACGGGAATCTGATCAAATCAATTACTGATTATTCAATGGTAATATATTTCGGATCATTGGAAACCGGTTTTGCTTCTTTCTTCGGAACAAACAGTTTCAGGATACCGTGTTTGTATTCACCTTTGATGTCTTCCTGTGTAACATCTTCACCTACATAAAAGCTTCTCTCGCATGCTCCTGCATAACGTTCACGTCTGATGTAACGTCCTGTCTTCTTGTCATCCTGCTCTTCATCAAGACCTTTGGCTGCACTGACGGTCAGATAACCATCTTTCAGAGCCACTTTAACTTCCTCTTTCTTAAATCCAGGTACATCAATGATCAGTTCATAACCTTCCTTGGTTTCTTTGATATCTGTTTTCAGAAGGTTCTGTGCTCTGTGTCCATACAGCTTCTTCTCTGCTTTCTTCTCATCTTTGTCATCGTAATAGAACGGTGTAAAGAAATCATCAAATAAACTTTCTCCAAAAATACTAGGCATTAACATAAGTCATCTCTCCCTTTTCTTTATAATCTATATCAACTAACTTGTTAAGTACTGAACCCGGCTGGTATGGAGGATATCTAAGAGATTTTCTTTCAATCTTCTTATCTCTTTATCCCTCTTCCTTTGTTCTAGCTGTAATATAACACTTATTGTTAGCACTGTCAAGAGGTGAGTGCTAATTATTTTGTGAACTCTTTGTGAAGTTTTCCGCAAAGCCTTGATTTTACTGGGTTTGCGACGTTTTTGACTTTTGTTATTTTTGCCCTTTTTTGGTGTTTTTTGTGGTTTGACACCAATTTGACACCAATTTTTATTTTTTTGGTGTCAGCTATTTACTGCCATATTATCCAATCTAGCAATCTCTTTCTCTACTCTGTCCAGTCCGTCTAAGTGATTATAGACTTCCATTGTGACGCTGATGTGAGCATGTCCCATGATATACTGCAATACTTTTACATCCATTCTCTGCTCTGCCATACGTGTACAGGCAGTATGTCTCATCACGTGAGCTGAAATCTTCGGTAAATATTCAGGAGAACGCTTTTCCCGTTTTGCTGTTGAAGTTTCTTCCTTGTTATAGGCATCAACAATATTGTACAGTACATTATTGACTGCACTCGGCATCAATGGTCTTCCTGTTTTTGCCATGAAGATAAAACCCTTATGACCATCCACTTCATAATCACGATCTTTCGCAAGCATGAAGTTCTGCTCTTTCTGTTCCTTAAAAGCATTCCAGACTTCTTTTGTCATCGGGATTCTGCGAATCCCTGCACAAGTCTTTGGAGTAGTTGCATAGAATCGGCATCCGTCACCAAGATTCTTATAGATGAGCTGATGGTCAACACTTACTGATTTCAATTTCATGTCTATGTCTTCCCATGTCAAACCGATCAGCTCTCCACATCTCAGCCCCGTACCAAGCATAACTGACAGCATCGGATAATATGCATTATAAAAACTATGTTCTTTTACAAATGCAAGTAATTTTTCCTGTTGTGAAGCAGTCAGAGCAATTCTTTTCTTAGGCTCTTTTCCATAATCACTGCTGAAATTCTTTGCAGGATTTTTTCTAATTATGTCATCATCAACCGCCATTTCCAATGTAGGATAAATCATGTTATGAAGATATTTAATAGTTGAAAATGCGTATCCCTGTCGTGATAAATATGTATAGTAGGCTTTAATGTGTGATGGAAGAATCTGGACAACCTTGTAAGTTCCAATTTCAAACTTAACCCTGTTATCCCACATCCGAATGTAGTTGGCTCTGGTAGATTCTGCAAACTCTCTGGTAGCCATATACCGATCAAACAACTGGTTCAAGGTCAGCTTCTTAATTGCACCATCTGTCAGGATATTATCCTCCTGATCTTTTGCTATCTGCTTTTCCTTTTCCCTGAGTTCTGGCAGATCGGGAGCATAGACTGTATGTCTTTTGCCACTCATCGAATCTGTATATCGGTAACTGTACCGTCCATCAGATCTCCAACTTTCTCCATCTTTTAATTTGCGTCCCTTTGGGTCTTTTCTACTGTTCTGTGCCATGAAAAACATCCTTTCGTATTGAAAAGCTACTCAGTCTTTTTCTTCATGGCATGGTATTAATCTCAGTTAATATTATACCATAATTAGCACTCACCATAAAGCACTTCCCCCCTTATTCCTGCAAAGTTTCCAGATATTTTTTTACTGCATCCACCGAATAAAGAACCCGTCTTCCGATCGTAATTCTAGCCCCTGCCTGTTCCCCAATTTTTCTTGCGGTAGCACGTCCACAAGAAAGCATTCCTGCTAGTTTTTCAACGTCAACTGTTATCTGCTGATCCGATTTTCGTTGTGTTGTCTTGTTCATAATCTTTTATTCCTTTCAAAAATTGTAAGAAAGAAGGAGAGGTGTGCACGATCCTCTCCCCTTGTCTCTAAGGTGCATATTTATTGAATTTTAAATTTTGCTTTTTCATGGCTTTAGCATTATCAATTATTGAACTATGCACCATCATTACACAATACACTCTGAACTAGACTGCACTAAACAGCACTGTACAAATACCTTACTTCACTGCACTTCGCCATACGGACACTTCGCTGTACATTGCTGTACCTTACCTTACTTCACTGCATTTCGCCATATGAACACTTCGCTGTACATTGCTGTACCTTACCTTACTTCACTGCATTTCGCCATACGGACACTTCGCTGTACATTACTGTACTTTACCTTACTTCACTGCACTTCGCCATACGGACACTTCGCTGTACATGTATCTTACCTATGAATGCGTTATAGCTTCGACTGCCTGCATAAACCGGACAGCCCCCTTATTTCGCTTTGGCTTAGAAGCATTTACCGCACTTTTTTCATCATAAAGGGGATAATCATTCTTAGCCAAAAAACATCTAAGATCATCCATAGTCAGATCCCTACAAATTTCCCTGCCTGTATCAATATCCTGTAAACGATACCGTTGTTTATAGAACGGTGATCGCCCACACTTGTACCAACAGTTGCACCAGATCAATTCCACATTGTAATCTTCCTTGAAAATTCTTCGTATTCTCGGAACAGTATAGGGCATCCAAACATAGCCTCGTCTAATCTTTACGTCCGGATCAAGAACAATTTCATCATCTTCTTCATCTATTCCATAACCCATGGTGAAGTCCCTTCTTTAGTACCATAAAATGTTTTGTTCGTCTTCGTGTCAAGATTAATTAAATACCTGACGTTTCCTTCTTCTCTCTTTTCCCCCATAACAGTAAGTAAATCTCCATTCAAAAAGGTAACATCAATGGATCTTTCTTCGGTCTTATGTGCAAGGCTTGTATGTAATTCAATTCCTTTGACCTCATCTGAATATCCACTTAAAAAGCTCTGAACCGCATTCATATTTGCCGGATAGGTCATTGTGTTAATGATACGACGAACCCCCTTCTTCATAGCTTTTTCCATCATTTTTACTTCATTCATGTTTGTTTCCTCCTTTAAATTTTTATAAATTATTCTGTTCCCATATCCGTTATGTAATACCCTCATAGAAACCATCTCCTCTTTTCTTTTATGAATATATCATAACATATTCGCTTCTTCTCACTTCTGAGTGATTTCACTCATTTCGGAAGATATATCTGATGTTTTGTGTTGGACAGCAAATGTATTCTATAAAGGCATCTTCTGTCCTTCACAATTACATCATAACATATCGGCTTCTTTTCACTTCTGAGTGATTTCACTCATTTTTAGGAACATTTCCCTTTGTATCATTAAATGGATTGATAATATCTGACTGGGATGCAATCCTTCTAAATCCATCAGGGTCAACGTTGTTTTTGATCCTAGCTAACAGATCATCTCGATCAACATAATCTTTGCTGTCCATGGTATAGCTCATAAAATTTCCACTATCATCTTTATAATGATAAACAATTTTATTAATTCTTCGTCTGAGCTGTTCATAAGAATCTATTTTCCGCTTATCAGAAGCAACCATGATTTCAAATAATTCTTCCGGTGCATAGATCGTAGTGATTATGAAAATATCCCACAAGTTGTACACATTCGAGTAACGGGCATGTGTCTGCATCTTCGGATATTCGTTCATCATTACAAGCAACTTTCCATAGGAAATACCTTCTCCCTTGAACTCATCCATAAAAACTGCTTTTGGTGCTCCTGCATCAAGGTATTTGTCCAGTCCCCCAGTTCCACCGTTATCAAAGTCAGAAAAAATGTAAACTTCATCGTCACCTATTTTTTCGCACCAGTCATTATAACAGAACGTTTTTCCACTTCCAGACTCCCCAAAGTGATACTCCACATATACAGGTCTTCTTCTGGGCATACTTTTAAGTTTCATTCTCGCAAACCTTGCACGTATAGCTTTTTCAAACCTGTAATATCTAAGGTTCTGATCTAAAATCTGATCTGGTGTCCATCCCTTGTCTAAAAGATCCTCGATCTCTTCAAGATCGGAACGCTTGCCTTGAACATCCTCTATATTGTCTATTCCGATGGTATAAAGGACTTCTTCTCCTTTTTCTTCATATTTTCCAGTCTTTGTCATGTAATCAGACAGTGCTTTCTTTCCTCCTAACTGTGGTTCTACATGACTGTTTCCAAGAATCTTCGCAACATTCTGTAATGTAGTTGGGTTCTTACTATATAAAGCAACATGCAGATGGTAGCATCCGTCTTTACTCATACAAACAGCAACCGCACTGCTCCTCATATTTTCTCGCGCACTTTCATCCCATTTTTTTGTAACAAACTCCGCTACAAACTCAGGATCATCTATTTGATCTTCTGTCAGTCCCATGTTCTCCAAGTTTTTAACATGAATGACTGCAATGAAAGATCGACTTTTCATACTCGGATCAAATCCCATTCTGTCTCTCCTCCGTTGTCTGTCACACTTATACTGTGACAAATTTATCTGCTATAACCCTTGAAAAATCAGGGCTTTTATTGTAAAGTATCAGTATCATAAGTACCGGGTAATACTGACCGGTACTTCTTGACGCCTGCCCTTCCTGTGCTTCATGCCTTCGGCATTCCGCACAGTCGGACTAGGCTACAAATAATTTCTTTATTCAGTCTCGTATCTGTTCAGGGCGTTTTCTATCATTTGAAGACTACGCTCATAGTTGCGAATCCGAGGAACTACGATTTCTTTTAACGGACTGCCATCCGTTTTAAGATAGCCTTTCCCTCGACCTTTGGGAGCTATTTGTTCCTTATAGTCTGAAAATACCATCTGGACAGATTCACGACTGAGAGTTCCAAGACCAACAACATTGCCAAAGTTGTCCCTGCCGACCAGATAATTTGCATCGGCTCTCTGCAATGCAAGAATCACAAAAATAGAGATTCCACGACCAAGCATTAATATAGATGCAAGCTGTTTCTTAAATTCATCCTGCTCTTTCTTTGAATACAGCCCCAAAAAGCCACTCCATTCGTCTATTACGAAATAAATAGGCGAAAACTTTTCCCTCGGATGTTCCATTCTGATCTGCATTTCATCAAATACATATTTCAGTGCATCCGCAACCCGTCCATGCTTATAATAGTTTCTGCACCCATCGAGAGAACGAAAATCCATGCCTTTAAAATCAGCTAAAATCAGCGTTCCGATCATACAGCTCAACTGTCGTAAGATCAACACCAGAAGGTAGGTCTTACCTGATCCACTAGGGGCTACAATTAATAGATGTGGAACTTTATTCAGCTTGACTAAGGCTTGCACTTTAATACCTCTTTGTAATGCCTGTGCTTCAAATCCCACAGCAAATGTCTGCTCACTCGATCTCATCATCATAAACATCCTGATCCTGCATCTGCACAATATTTTCTCTGTCAGAAATCCTTTTTCTATACAGTGCCGCATGTGTATTGTCAATGTACATGGTCTCAAAAATTAAACGGTGTCTTTTTTCATCAACTTCGATCTGATCCAGATAGATGCTCCACCAAGTACCATACTTATTACTACCGTACACAGATCGTAATCCGTACCCCCCATATGTAGACAACTCCTGCTCTACGTATGACTGAATCAACTTTCGAAAAGTCTCGATATTCTGATCCAATCCCTCTGGTAAGATCAAAGAAAACCGATAAAATATGCAATTCTGTCGAAATGCCACTCCATCCATATTAAGACACAATTCATCTTCCCCCAACGGAAGACTCAAAAATTCATTGTTCTTCTTCAGAACAGAAAAAAGGAAGTAACGCAATCGAGGAAAAATAATATCCGCATTTTTACTTCTTCGTTTATCTGAAATTCTCAATGCAAGTAACCAACAGTATTCTTCAAAAGCGGATTTGTCTATTTTCCTTAAAATATTTCCAAAATAATAGGAAACACTAAAAATAATGCATACACTTACCAAATACACCAGACACCCAATCACACACAACGGAATCAATGACTTTAATGTTAACGACTGATTGTTCCGAAGAACTATAAGACTTACAAGTACCGCACCCAAAAGTGTGCACATAAAACAAAATGTTATGTCTTCTCTACGCTCTTTGTTCATATTTTTTTCCTTTCCCCCCTCATGACAGAGGGGGTTGATTTTTTATTTATTAAGAAACTCTACACTCGTCAGTTTCACAAAAGTTTTTCCAGGAATCAGCTCCATGGTCAGAACTACCGGAGTACGTTTTGCTACTCCTTCAAATTCTGCAAAAAGTTCTTCGGATGTAAAGAGAGTGAAAAATTCATCGCCATCTTCATCCAGGAACTTGCAGGTATAAAGATCCTGCTGCTTCTTTCCCTTGAAAGTTCTTGCAGCAATAAACAAGCTCTCACCAACTACGTTCATCTGTATGTCCTCCCTCCATATTTATTTTTCAAGGTGCAATTTGCGTTGTTGCTCTTTTTTCGGTGGTGCTCTCAACCTTCTCATTATCGCTTGTCTCCTTTTCTATCAAATGACTTGTCTCGTTTGACACCTACAAGTATAGCAAATCGGTTGCTTTCCTATACTGAGTGGTATCGCTCGTATTTCTGCCAAATGACTTGTCTCGTTTGACACCTACAAGTATAGCAAATCAGTTACTTTCCTTTACTGAGTGATCTCAATCCTTCTCTTTATCACATAAATGTTATATAATGCTATATGTAAAAAAAAACCTAAAGGGAGGCATTAAAAATGTTAAAAGATACTACATGCTACTATACGGAGTGGCTTAAAGGATTTGTAGAAAACAATTTACGTCACATAGACTTTGGTGACGATCATGAACTTCAGGAGAAATATGATAATCTTCCAGAACGTTTCAAAGTTTGCGTAAACAATACACTTGACGCTTTAACGGGCGGATATGATAATATTGGCTACAACCTCAATACTATACTGGAAATCACTTACAACATGAACGAATTAAAAATATCTCTCAACGATATTTGTTATTTCTTATATGAAATTAAAGAAAAGTACTGGGACAAAGAATTACTTGACTTACTTAATAGAGCATTTAAAAAAATTTCTCAAAAAACTGGAAAGAGCATTAAACAAATAGACGATGAATTTGCAATACTTGCTCGTAGAGCTATACTGGCTAAAATTAAAGATTGTATGAGTAAAAGCACATCCTTAAATACTTCTCAAACTATTACTCAAAACGCAATTTCAGAAATAAAAAAATCTCACTTTAATCCGGTTGTTAGTGAAGAGCTTGTTAATGCCTTTATAAAAGCAATTCCTAATTATACTTTTCTGAAAATAATTTGTGAAAGTCTTTTTTATGATATGGATGTTTTACTGTATGGTGTTGGACGCCATTACATACTTAATGATGATCTTTATGATTTTACTTATGATGATTTTCAGTGTGAAAGACACGATTCAGAGTTTGTTAATTATTGTGAACAACGAGCCGCCTATACTCTCCAAAAACAAGCAGAGGCTTATGAATCATATTTATTAAAACGTGATGAATTGGAAGATGGTATTCCTGTTCTTGGCGAAGAATGGTTTATGCTTGGACCGTCAGGGAAATATCTCATGCTCAAAAAGAAAAAAATGCCTAATGGTGAAATGAAGAACGTCCATCAGGACGCAATACGTGCTTTAATTGATACCTTATCAGTTCAGGCTGAACACTATAAATAATAAAATAGCTCCTGCAAATCGCAGGAGCTTATTTTTCATGTATTTTAAACAGTGCATTAAAATCACATTCAAGGATTTCCGTCAAAGCAATCAGAAGATCCACCGACGGATTATTCAATCCCAATTCTACCTTACTGTATGTACCTGTTGAAATTTCAACACCATGCACCTGTAGTTGTGCAACTATCTCTTTATTCCGCAGTCCCTTCTCTAAACGAAGTTTCCTTATGTTTTCACCCAACAAATGGTTTGTACGCTGATTAACCCGATCCATTTGATTTCCCCAATTCTTTTTTGGAAAATCATAAATGAATCTACTTGTATTTTGGTTCCAAAATGGAAGTAAATTGTAATTATACCACAGAACTTGCAAAATGTAAGGTCTTGAAATATTTGCAATTTCTTGTAGAATTATAATAAATAATATCGAAAGAAGGGAAAGAGTAATGAGAAAGAAATCAAAACGATTTCTTGCACTTCTGTTAGCTTTTGGACTTACAGTACCCAGTTCCACAGGGCTTGTTGAACCTGTGAGTATGGTTTCCACTGTACAGGCGGCAACCAATAAACTGACATTGAAAGCCTCTAATAAGAACGTTTATGTCGGTTCATCTGCGAAGCTGAATGTAAAAGCTACAAAGGGGGCAAAGCTATCTTACAAGACATCCAATAAAAAAATTGCTACCATAAACAACAAGGGAACTATCAAGGGCAGAAAAGCCGGAACAGCAAAAATCACTATAACTGCAAAGAAATCTAAATATAAAACTGTGAAAAAAACAATTACTGTAAAAGTAGTAAAGCAGAATCAAAAAATCACAGCATCAAACGTTTCTGTTTATTATAAGAAGGGACGTTATCTCGGAGCAAAAGCAAAGACCGGACTGACTTACAAATCTTCCAACAGAGCTGTTGTAAGTGTCAATTCAAAAGGCTATATTGTAGGAAAGAAAGTGGGAACGGCTAAGATCTATATTACAGCCAAAGAATCCCGTTTATACAAAAAAACAACCAAAACGGTTGTTGTAAAAGTCATAAAACAGGCAAGTACTCCGGTTGTGAAACCAACGGCTACTCCGAAGCCGACAGTAAAACCGACCGCAACGCCAAAGCCAACGACTGCTCCGAAGCCGACTGCAACGCCGAAACCAACAGCTACTCCGACTGCAACGCCAACTCCCGTACCTCTGGTAGAACCTACAGATGTGCAGAAGGCTGAAATAGATAGTATTTGCTCTAGACAGTATTACAATCCTTGGATGTATACTAATAATGAGATGTGTAAGGCTTCATCTTTCAAGTTTACAACCGATGAATCTTTATCCGGTAAGGGTAATTACTGTTATGTAGAATCCTCTAGCACTTCTCTTATTCGTGTAAGTACTGATGGTGTAACACTTTATTCTAGTGCTGTAGATCCTATTTCTGAATCTAATATTGGTAAGTTGGTCACTGTTACTTTTAGAATGGGTAGCTATACCAAGACATGCACTATAGAGATTTGTGAAACTCGTACTGATTGGTCTAAGGTGTCTGAGGAAGATATTGCTAAGTCTATTATTGATAGAACCGATTATGCTGATGAGGTAGTCCGTCTTATTAATGAGTATCGTGTGTCTAAGGGTTTAAACGCTCTCAAGTATGAGGAACGTTATTGTTTGAAGTCTGCTTCTGTAGCTTCTGGATGTGCTATTCTTAATGCTTGTAAGCCTGATTGTCCTAATGTTGCAGCTACGCTTGCTTCTCATGGAGGTAGTCAGATTGGTTGGGGTACTACTGGCGGTGGAGCTTCTAATACTCCTCAGAAGGTAGTTCAGGCTTGGATTGATTCTCCACTTCATAGATCTAATATTCTTGATAAAGATATTACTACAATTGCTTGTGCATTCTTTATTAATGGATATCGGGATCCTAGAACTGGTAATGTATCCGAATATGTGTCTGTGAAGTGTACTTTAAGTAATTCAGAATTAGATACGCTTACAGAAGTTTTAAAAAACCAGGAAGATCTTGATAATAGTATTATACAGATAATACATAAATATGTCAAGAACAAAAATGATCTTGATAAATATTCTAACTGGTTCTTTCACCCGAAGGGGGATGTATCATTCCCATCTAAGACTTCTACTCAGTCTGTAGGATCTGATGATTTTTCAGTATTCTCTGATGGAAGTGAAACTTCTATGGACGCTTTTGCATCTGGTGAATCTGTAGAGTCTGCTGAACCTGTTATTTCTGAGTCTGAGGAGGTTGGTGAATCTATCGAGATTGAAGACTCTTTGGAATCTTCAACCAATACATCTGAAGACTTCGATGATTCTGTGGAATCTATTGAAATTGAATCTGAAGAATAATCTTCATTCTTACATCCCGTCATCCTTGTGATGGCGGGATTTTTTATGTTTGAAATGTATATATTTATTACAACTAATTTAATTTTAAGGAGGTTTAGAGTTATGAATGATGGTTATGTAGGTGCGATGGTAAATGGTTTATTATCATTGTTTTTCTTGTGGGTTGTGCTGATTGTACTACAGATTGTTGCAATGTGCTTTGTTATCCTTGATGAATGTCTTTTTCCTTTTTAGTCTTCTAATTTTGTTCTACTTATGATACTGCTTCACTCAATCCTATCAATTCTGCTATCGCACCGCAAGCGGCTTTGGAATTGACAAAATTAAGCATCAGCAGTTTATATTAATCAACCAAAATCTGATCTATTTCTATGTTCATAGAAACTTACTTTCCCCTATTATCTGTCCTTTCTGACACCAATTTTGACACCAATTTTTGTGAATTTGTCGATTTATGACGAACTCTGATAAATTACAAAAAGCCCCGAAAGTGCCTTAAAATAGGCATTTACGACGCTTTATGAATCGAGATGAATCCCATGCCACGCTAGCAAGAGGTGAGTGCTAATTTTTTGTGAAGAATTTGTGAAGCCTTGATTTTATGGGCTTCACAGAGGTTTTTCACTTGCTTTCGCACTCGATTTTCTTGATTTTACACCATTTTTACACCATTTCATTTGATTTTGGTGTAACACTCACTTTATTTACACCAAATTACACCATCGACTTACATTTACACCACAGCAGATACAGTTTCCGGCAGATTCATTTTTGACATCTCATTTTCTACATGAGCCATTTCAGCGATATGATTGTAGATATTCATAGTGATCTTCGCATCAGAATGTTCTTCGCTCCGCTACGGTCGGTGCTAAACGAATGTCCACTGGACATCCAGCACCCCATCACATACTGCATAACTTTGGGATTGACATTATTCTCACCCAATCTGGTACATCCTGTGTGACGAAGAATGTGTGCAGATATATGAGGCATCAGTTCTGGCTCCCTGTTCTCATTTTCCGCCAATATTGTTTCTCTCTTATTATAGGCATTAACGATATTCTTCAGAAAACTATTCACACCTGCTGGCATAATCGGACGCCCATGTTTTGTGTTAAAAATAAAACCACTGCGTTTACCAATCTCTACATTACTCTGCAATCCCAACATCAAATTTAATTCCTTCTGCTTACGAAACGCATCATATACGGTCTGAGTCATAGGAATTGTTCTGATTCCAGCATCCGTTTTTGTCTCCCAATCATGGAAACAATAACCTTCTTCTCCCTCATAATAAACAAGCTGTCCATTCACATGAATTTCCCGGTTTTTCATATCCACATCTGACCAGGTCAATCCGATTGTTTCACTTATTCTCAGGCAGGCTCCAAACATAATCTGCATCATTGGCAAATGCGGCTTATACACCTTACTGTTCTCCACAAATTTCAGAAGCTTCTCTTGTTGTTCCAGCGTTAATGCCTCTTTCTCCTTTGCAGCAGCACCATAATCGCCAAGAGTTCCTGTTACCGGATTTTTACGGATAATCCCATCCTCCACAGCCATATTAAATGCTGGGTTTAATAAAGCATACATACTTTTAATCGTGCTGTGTGCCAAACCCTCATCCGAAAGTCCTGAAAAAAATGTCCGTACATGAGATGTCTTAAAATCAACTACACGGATGTTTCCAAGAGTATTCTTTATCCGATAATTCCATGTTCGCCAGTAGTCCTTTTTCGTTTTTTCCCGGATATTCTTTGTCGCCATATATCGCTCAAATAATCCATTTACCGTCAATTTCTTTACAGATGTGTCCGTAATAAGCTGATCGTCAATATCTTTATTGATTTTCTTTTCCTGCTCACGCAGACTTGCCAGATCCATGTCATAGATTGTAACACGCTTTCCGGTAAGCTCATCTTTGTAACGATACATATAACGTCCGTCTGGACGCTGACTTTCTCCAGTTTTTAAATTTCTGCCTTTATTGTCTTTTCTTGCCATACTAATCATTCCTTTCACATTCGTTGTTTGTTATTCGGAATGATTTTTGTCCTGTTCGTATCAGTCATAATCTGTCTGATATCTGCTCACAGATTAACATAATATTTTAGGATTTCCAAGGGTAAATTCTTGAAAAACACCAATTTTTCTTTGCACTCTCATTCCGAAGGAAATTCGTTGTTTTCTCCTGTTCTCGTCCATTACACTGCCATTGCATCAAGATATTTTTTTATCTTATCCACGTTATAGGGAACACGTCTGCCAACAATGATCTTTGCTTCTGCACAGTCTGCGATTTTTCTTGCTGTGACTGCACCGCAGGATAGCATTGCCATTAAACCTTCAATATCCACAGTCAGACGATTTTCTGTGTTATACTCTGTTGTCTTTCTCATGATGCACATACCTCCTTTCCTCCGTATTCTTCTGCATCACCTCCCAGACAGCGGTTATGCCCGTTGTCAGTACACTCTACTTTTTGTTTAGACTTCTTACAATGATTTTCCATTCCGTTCGGCGTGTTGGCTTCCATTTGTATATGGCGGTGTCAACGTTACAATTGACCTCTATC
>OHYB01000479.1_pt1 | contig 20028 bp, 20 predicted proteins | sample 1580181 | NCBI WGS metagenome assembly OHYB01 (sample SAMEA3882510, study PRJEB24775) | human gut metagenome | biome: human-associated habitat; feature: intestine environment; material: feces | place: Netherlands | collected 2009/2010
CACAAGCAAATCAAGTTTGGAAATTTACACGGAAAGATGATGGTAGTTATAAAATTATAAACTGTGCAACTTCCCGTGCATTGGATTCACAAGGCACAAGTGAATCAGGAGCAAATGTATATACATATGAAGATAGCAATAATGATCCGCAAAGTTGGTATATTTATGGTGAATCAGGAGCGTATTATTTAAGATCAAAATGTACAGATTGTACTATGGATGTTTCAGGCGGTTCTACTGAAGATGGTGCGAATGTACAAATGTATACATACAATGGTTCAAGTGCTCAAAAATTTCAAATTTGGAAACTTAATTCTCCATCTAGTGTACATGTTCATGGAGCTGCTGGAAGTTCTTATATCCCTACCACTATTTGGTGGACAGAATCAGCGAATTGTACTGCTTATAATATCAGAATATGGAACGGAAAAATTTGGGAAGGAGAACCATATAAAACAATTTGGAATATAACAGATACAAGTTATGAGATTTTTCTTCCGGCAGGCTATTATGAAATATACATTGACGCAATTAATTATTTCACATATACCATGAGTGAAAATGTACTAAGCTTGACTGTTTCAGATGGAGAATCAGTAGATATAGGAACAAATATATATGCATATATCATAAATTATAAACCTTGGCTTAGTTTAGTTGACCAGCAAGGAAATGTAACAGTTCAAAAACAGTCGGCAAAAAATGCTCTATGGTGTTTTGAACGTCAAAATGATGGCTCTTATTTAATTCAAAATATAGCAACTAAAAAATATTTAGATTATGATGATAAAAATATTATTACAAGCGATAATAACGGGAATGAATCTCAAAAATGGTATATTTATGGAAGATGGTCAGGAGAATACTTTATAAAGCCCAAAAATGCTGATACCATCTTAACAGTGGCAGGTGACACTTGTACATATGAAAATCCTACCATACTATCCGATTTAACATGGTCAGAAAATCAAAAATTTTCAATATACTCATTTGAAGGAGAAGAATTGCAAAGATTATTAGATACTCTATATGCTCCCGGCGACCTCAACCAAGACGGCACACTCTCCCTCACTGACCTTATCCCCCTCCAGCAATCGCTTCTCCGTCAAACCACCCTCACCGCTGACGAAGCCCAGCTTGCTGACTACAATGGAGATGGCAATATTAACGTACTGGATTTGATGCTGCTAAAACGGGCATTGCTTTCTTGACGGGACATGTAGCGAAAACAAGAATTTTTTCACCCTTTCCCCCGCAAAATCCCCCCAATCACACCAGAAAAGCAAACAAATCCACCGCTTTCACTGAAAAAATCCGATTTCGTGCGAAAGCATCTTGACAAATGTCGAAAAGTAGAGTAAAATAGATGTAATCTAATCAAATCACAATCACGGCCGGCAGTGTGCTTGTCTGGTGTTCAAAAGCTGTTTGAGTGTGTTCCATTTTCATGGAATGCCCTTGGCAGTTTTTGTGTATCTGGATGCGATCGAAAAAAACCGGTGCAAAAAAATGGAGGGAATTCAAATGGAAATGTGTGAAAAGTTCGGAAAACAGGGTCTGACATTTGATGATGTCCTGCTGATTCCAGCAGAGTCCGACGTAACGCCGAATATGATTGACCTGAAAACAACGCTGGCAGGCAATGTCAAGCTGAACACCCCGATTATGACTGCTGCGATGGATACCGTCACTGAAGCAGCAATGGCAATTGCAATTGCAAGAGAAGGCGGTATCGGTATCATTCACAAGAATATGTCCATTGAACAGCAGGCAGATGAAGTGGATAAGGTAAAGCGTTCTGAAAATGGCGTTATTGTCAATCCGTTCTCTCTGACCGAAGATCATCTGGTTGCAGATGCAGACAAGCTGATGGGCAAGTATAAGATTTCCGGCGTTCCGATTGTAGACCGTACTGGAAAGCTGGTCGGCATCATCACCAACCGGGATATGCGGTTTTTGACCGATTACAGTGCACCGATTTCCGAAGTAATGACCAAGGACAACCTGATTACTGCTCCGGTTGGCACAAGCATGGAAAAAGCACAGGAAATTCTCCGCCAGCACAAGATTGAAAAACTGCCGCTGATTGATGAAAACGGCTACCTCAAGGGTTTGATTACCATCAAGGACATTGAAAAGGCAGTGCAGTTCCCGAACTCTGCAAGAGATGAAAAGGGTCGTCTGCTCTGCGGTGCAGCCATCGGTATTACCGCAAATGTTCTGGAACGGGCACACGCATTGGTCGATGCACAGGTAGACGTTTTGGTTCTGGACTCTGCACACGGTCACAGCAAGAATATTATGGAATGTCTGAAGAAAGTTAAGGCAGCATTCCCGAATACACCAGTCATTGCCGGAAATATTGCAACCGCAGAGGCTGCTGAAGCATTGATTCAGGCTGGTGCAGATGCCGTTAAGGTTGGTATTGGGCCAGGTTCTATCTGTACCACTCGAATTGTTGCTGGTATCGGTGTTCCGCAGGTTACTGCTGTTTATGACGTTGCCTGTGTTGCAAAGAAGTATGGCATTCCGGTTATCGCTGACGGCGGTATTAAGTACTCCGGCGATATCGTAAAGGCATTGGCAGCTGGTGCAAATGTTGTTATGTTGGGTTCTCTGCTGGCAGGCTGCGAAGAAGCACCGGGCGAAACAGAAATCTATCAGGGCAGAAGCTTCAAGGTTTACCGTGGTATGGGCAGCTTGGCAGCAATGGCAAACGGCTCTAAGGATCGGTATTTCCAGGAAGGTGCAAAGAAGCTGGTTCCGGAAGGCGTTGAAGGTCGTGTTCCTTACAAGGGGAGCGTGGCAGACAGCATTTTCCAGCTGGTCGGCGGTATTCGTTCTGGTATGGGTTATTGCGGCTGCAAGACCATTCCGCTGCTGCATGAAAAGGCAAAGTTTGTACAGATTACGGGTGCAGGTCTGAAGGAAAGCCATCCGCATGACATTCAGATTACCAAAGAAGCACCAAACTATTCTGCACACGTTTAATGAGAAAAACGCTGTAAATTTACAGAGTAAAACGAGAAAAAGCATCGCTTCGGCGGTGCTTTTTTGTTTGTAGAGGTGTGTTGCAAAGAACGAGCCGCAGGCAACCGAAAAACTTTTCGGTTGCCTGCGGCTCATATCTTGCAGCCACTCTCTTCTTATAAACTCGAACACTCCGCAGCAGCAACCAGTAAATTCCAAGTTGCCCGGTCAACCATTCCTGTTGGTTTTCGTGCAGTCAGACTCTGAAAATTCTGAACCGCTTTCTGTGTCGGAGCATCATAAATGCCTGTAATCTGTAGATTCTGAATATTTGTATAGCGAACCCCCAGCGTTTTCAAGATGCTTTGCAGCACCAACACCAGCAGCCCTGTTTCTCCAGCCCCCAACAATTCCCGCTCTGGTGTATAAAGATGCAGCGGTGTTGCCTCCCGTTGAATCTGCTGGCGGTAGGCGTTGACAATGGCATCCCACGTTGCACGGTTTGTTTCCCCATTCGGTCGCAACCCATTTTTCTGTTGAAACGCCCGAACAGCAAGGGCAGTTTGCCGCCCATAAATGCCGTCTGGAATCACACGGGGCAGCGTTTCATCTAAAAATGACAGGCTGTAAAGATACTGTTGCAGCTCTCGGATGTGGTTGCGTCTGTCCTGTTCAGTATAAGCCATCGGAAAATCCTCCTATTTTTCAAAATGAATTTGTGGAAAATACAAAAAATAGATTTGTGGAAACGGGGAAAAGCTTTTTTTTCCGCCGGTTGACATACTTTGCAATTTCGTGTATAATTATAAGATACAGGCAGGGGAAACCCCTTAAAATTGCGGTGTTTTCCATTGCTGCCATGCAAAAAAGACCCTTGCGTGCCGTTTGTTCTGTCCCACAGGAACGAAATTTCTGCATGCGGCACCAACAAACCAATCGCAAAACTGGGTATGAAATGACCCTGAATTTAAAGGAGGCCTTCTTAATATGACGATGCAGGAAAACTACCTGACCGAAGAAAACGATATCCCACAGTCTGATATTACAAGACTATGCGACAATTTAAGAAAACATTCTCAGATTGCTCCGGCACTCTATGAAAAATATAATGTAAACCGTGGCTTGCGGCACAGCGATGGTTCTGGTGTCGTTGCCGGCATTACTCGCATCTGTAGCGTACACGGCTATGTCATTGATGAGGGTGAACGCAGACCAGTTCCGGGCGAACTGATTTATCGTGGATACAGCATCAAAGATCTGGTGGAAAACGCAGAACGGGAAGACCGATTCTTGTTTGAAGAAATTGTTTACTTGCTGCTGATGGGCGAATTGCCGACCGCAGACGAACTGGATGTGATGCGGAAATCGCTGGCAATGCGGAGAGAACTGCCGCCGGGATTCCTCGTAGACAGCATTATGCAAGCACCTTCTAAAAATATCATGAATAAGCTGGCAAGAAGCATCTTGTCCCTGTATTCCTATGACGATGACCCGGAACATCCGTCTTTAGAGGGCGAAATGCGGATTGCTCTCGGTCTGATTGCAAAGATGCCGATTCTCATGGATGGTGCTTATCAGGCAAAGCGGCATAAATTCGACAATGCCAGCATGATTATTCACCAGATTCGTCCGGAAGAGGGCACAGCAGAATCCATTCTTTCCCTGATTCGGAACGACCGGAACTATACCAAGGAAGAAGCACAGTTGCTGGATATTATGCTTTCCATTCATGCAGAACATGGCGGCGGGAATAACTCCACCTTTGCTTGCCGGGTTGCAACTTCTTCTGGTACAGACCCGTATGCAGCTTATACCACTGCCATCAATTCCCTGAAGGGTTCTCGTCACGGCGGTGCAAATATCAAGGTCGTTCAGATGTTGGACTGCATCAAGGAAAACGTCAAGAACTGGGGCAATCGGGGCGAAGTTGCCGATTTCATCACCAAGATTCTGAAGAAAGAAGCTGGCGATGGTTCTGGTTTGATTTATGGTATGGGACATGCTGTCTATACGCTGTCTGACCCACGAGCTGTGATTCTGAAGCGAAAAGCCTTTGAAATGGCAAAGGGCAAGGAAATCGAAGCAGAATTCCAGCTGCTGTCCTTAGTCGAAGAACTGACACCGATTCTGATGAAAGAAGTGCGTGGGGTCGACAAGGCAATGTGTGCCAATGTGGATATGTATTCTGGTCTGGTTTATCGGATGCTGGGCATTCCGGATGAACTCTTTACGCCGCTGTTTGCCAGTGCAAGAATGGTTGGCTGGGCAGCACATCGTATGGAAGAACTGCTGACCGGAAAGCGGATTATCCGTCCGGCTTATAAGCCAATTACAAAAGTAAAGCCTTACATTCCGTTATGCGACCGAAAGGGTTAATTCGTCTGTTGCTGACGGGGTGCTTGCTGCTCCTGTTATCCGGTTGTACATTCGGGGCAACGGTGGACGCTCTGCTGACACCGCCTCATCTGCGTGGGGAACAGGAGCAGATTTATCAGGCATTGGAAAATGCGGTTGGAAACCGCATCACCCTCCAGTATCCCCGCAGCGGCGACCATCTTTCTGCGGTAATGATTTCCGATTTAGATGGAGATGGACAGGATGAAGCGGCAGTCTTCTATCGCAAAGAAAGTTCCCTCTCAACGGAAAACGCCCTGCGGCTGAATCTGTTAGACCAAGCAGACGGCACATGGATGTCGGTTTGTGATTTGCCGGCAGAGGGAGCAGAAGTTGACCGTGGTTTTACTGCCGACATTGGCGGACGGCAGCGGCTCATTATTGGCTATTCGCAGGTTGACCAATCTGACAAAGCATTGGTTGTTTATAATTATGAGGGCGGAACGCTGGCGAAGAGTTTCACTGTTTCGTATTCGAGTTTTGATGTTGCAGATTTGGACGGTGACGACCAGTCAGAATTGCTGATTTTAAAGGCAGCAGAGGGGGAACACGCTGCGGAAGCAGCGGTTTATGTGCCAGATGAACAAGACCACTATACCCGTTACAGCCTGACCTTACAGGGGAAAACAACTGAATATAGTCAAGTACTCTGTGGCAATACACAGGGCAAACAGACAGCGATTTATCTCGATGGCATTGTTGGGGCAACCACGATGCAAACAGAAGTCTTACAGTTTGACGGAAAAAAGCTGTCGTATCTTGTTTCAACTGGCAGCGATGCCGTGAGCACAATTCGCCCAATAGGCTGGCTGACGATGGATATTGACCAGGACGACATTCCGGAAATTCCTGTGCAGGGATTATTCCCCGGCTATCAGGATACCGATTCCGACTTGATTCGGATGACTCGCTGGATGACCGTGACCAAAGACGGCACGTTGCAGGAAGAAGAACGGGGCTATTATAGTTTGGGGGATGGCTATGCATTTTTGCTGCCGCCGAACTGGCAGACAGAAGTCACCGTGCAGAACGACAATCTGACGGGAGATCTGGTATTCTATCACTACATGGGCGACCGTGCAGCGGAGATGCCGGAACTGATGCGGATTTCCGTGGCAACGGATACGGCAAATCGGGACAGCCGACTGGAAGAGGGCTATCAGCTGCTGTATTCGAGAGGAAATGCGTATTATTTTATCAAAGTACCGGAGAACAGCACCGATGAACGGGCAAGAACCGTTGGCGACCTGCTGGGGTATTTTGTCTTTTTATCGTAACATTGCGGACGGACAGCCAATCATCAAAAGCAGAAAGGGGAAACAACCGTTTTATGAAACGCATTTTAGTTTGTGAGGATGAAGATGTCATCCGAGAATTTGTTGTCATCAATCTGAAACGAGTTGGCTATGAAGTGTATGATGTCAATTGCGGGGAAGAAGCCCTGCGGGTGTTTGATGCTGCCAACGGAAATTTTGATATTGTCTTGCTGGACATTATGATGCCCGGCATAGACGGTTTTCAGGTATGCAAGGAGCTGCGAAAGCGAAGCTCTACCATTGGAATTATCATGCTGTCCGCCAAGACGCAGGAAATGGACAAAGTCAACGGCTTAATGATTGGAGCAGATGACTACATTACAAAGCCGTTTTCCCCATCGGAACTGACGGCACGAGTCGATGCGATTTATCGGCGTGTCTGCATGAGTTCCATGAGCGATAAACAGAAATCCGTCTTAAAAAGTGGGCCATTTGTGCTGAATCTGGTCAACCGGACATTGCACAAACAGGAAAAGCCCATTGAACTGACACAGATTGAATATCAGGTGTTGGAATATTTTCTGAAGAACAAAAATACTGCCCTCGACCGCTCCAGCATCTTACAGCACATCTGGGGCGAACAGTATGACGGCGATGATAAAATTGTGGATGTCAATATCCGCCGCATTCGCATGAAGATTGAAGACCAGCCCTCGAATCCAAAGTATATCACAACGATTTGGGGCTATGGATATAAGTGGAATGACCCAGATGACCGCTGATGCAACACAGAAAAAACGCCGCAGTTCCCGAAAAAATACCATTACGGTTCGCTGGCTCATTAGCAATTTAGGCGTTGTATTTTTGGTGCTGTTGATTGTGGAACTGTCGGTGATCTATACCTTACAGCACTATTATTACAATTCGGCGGAGCAGTATCTTACCACGAAAATTTCTTCTGTGACAACGGTACTGACTCGTTATTCACAGGATACCGGCTCGAATTTTTCGGCAGACCTGCGAAGTACGTTTGAAAACTTTTCCGACAAGGAACGCATGGAACTGATGGCAATCAATTCCAAGGGCAGAGTGACGCTGACAACCTCCGGCTTTGCTCCCGATACAGGGACGGCGATGCCGGACTATGAAACGGCAATGGAATCCGAAACAGGAACATGGACTGGCAGGCAGAACGGGGAACGCGTCATGGCGGTGAGTGTGAATATCTCCGCCATGCAGCCGGAATACAATGCAATTCGGGTGGTTTCGTCCATGTCGCAGATTGATGCGACTTTGCGAGATTATACAACGATGATTACCATCGTTTGCATCGGGGTTTTGCTGCTGCTGACCATTACAGGTTCTTTTTTCCTGCGGTCGATTGTTCGACCCATCAACCGCATCAATGCGGTTACGAAAAAATTTGCACAGGGGGATTTCTCCCAGCGAATCACGCCGATTCCGCAAGATGAAATCGGGGATTTGTGCAAGGCGGTCAATGATATGGCATCTGCACTCTCCGAAACCGAGGCGATGAAAAACGAGTTTATTTCCTCTGTTTCCCATGAATTGCGAACACCATTGACGGCAATTCAAGGCTGGGCAGAAACGCTCTGTCTGGACATTGATGCGGAAACGATGCAAAAGGGGATGCACGTGATTGTCAACGAAACAGAACGACTTTCCCGAATGGTGGAAGAGTTGCTGGACTTCTCTCGGATGCAGAGCGGACGGTTGACGGTACAGCCCGAACCCATGGATATTTTGGCAGAATTGGGCGATGCCGTCTTGATTTACATGGAGAAGGCAAAGCGGGAACATATTCGGATGATTTACCAAGAACCGGAAATGCTGCCGTTTGTCTACGGGGATAAAAACCGGATTCGACAAGTGTTTATCAATGTGATTGACAACGCCCTGAAATATTCCAACCCCGGCGGACTGGTCACAGTCAGTGCAGAAGCGGTTGCAGAACAAATTCAAGTGCGGATTTCAGATAATGGCGTGGGCATCAGTGCTGCCGACCTGCCGAAAGTCAAGACGAAATTTTTCAAGGCGAATCATACCCGAAGAGGGTCTGGCATCGGGCTTGCTGTGGCAAATGAAATCATTACCATGCATCACGGAAAACTGGACATTCAAAGTGAACTGGGCAAGGGAACAACCGTCATTATTACGCTGCCAGCGATGTCCGACCACTTGCTGTAAGGAGCAGGCATATGAAAAAATGCAGGATTACCGCCTTGCGGAGAACGGAATATCCGGATTTGATGGAGCAGTACGAAAATCCATTGGAAACGCCTTGCATGGTTTCGATTGGGCAAGTTTGGGTAACAAACGGCTGGGAGAAGCCAGCAGATTTTTGCGAAAGTGCATGGAATACACTGTCCCCGTTTGTGATGGCGTTGGCACATGGCGGTGAAAACTTCTATGATGGCTGGATGAAAAATCCGAAGTCGGTTCTGCTGTCCTGTAACGATGGATTTCGTCCAGTCAGCTTTCTGGTCGAGGCACTGGAAGCAGATGGGGGCGAAGGATGAGAAAACTGGACAGGAACTTGATGCACGCTGCATTGACCGCCCTGCTAGAGCCGAAAGAACAGTATCAATTTCCGGTTTATGTGGGCTTTTCAGAGCGGTATCTCTCATCTTTGGAACAGACCTATGGTTTTTTGGCAGTGACAACGCATGAACGGCTGTTGGTTTCCCGATTTAGTCTGTTGACCATTCCAATGAAACAGCAGGCATTTGCTTTACAGACGTTGCAGAAGTTATCTGTTCGGCAGATTCCATTGCTGAAAACAAGAAAAATCACCATGCAGTTTCAGAGCACGGGAAAAGTGGAATCGCTCCGCTGTTTTTGCAGCCCGAAAACCTTTGGAATGGGGTTGCCGAATCAGGAAATGCAGTTACAGCAGCTGCTGGAAACGCTGAATCTTTGGAGTATCCGAAGTGATTTTACAGAATGACAGACCTTGATTTTGACTGGAGAAAGGATTGCGAATGAAACAAACAACAAAGCCGGAGCAGGCAAAACACCGCTCGAAAATCGGTGGACAGGCTCTGATTGAAGGCGTTATGATGAAAGGCGTTCATACGGGAGCGATGGCATGCCGGCTGCCGGATGGAACGATTGATGTAGAAACGTGGGAAGAACACAACGGGAAAGAGATGCCGTGGTATCGGAAGTGCCCGTTTGTACGGGGCAGCTTTAACTTTGTGATTTCGATGCGGGATGGCTACCGCTGCCTGATGAAATCCGCAGAGAAACAGATGACCGAAGAAGAAAAAGAGAATGAGTCGCAGGAAGAAATGAACCGCTTTGAACGCTGGCTGAATGACAAACTGGGCGATAAAGTATTTGGCATTATCATGTCTATTTCGATGGTGATTGGCGTAGCGTTTGCAGTATTTGCCTTTATTTTCCTGCCAAAGTTTTTGATTGGGTTGCTCATCACGCACACTGCGATTCCGGACGACAGCCGATTCGTTCGGTCACTGCTGGAAGGCGTGCTGAAAATTATCATTTTCTTGGGCTACATGGAATTTACCGGCTGTATGAAAGACATCCGGCGGACGTATGAATACCACGGAGCGGAACATAAGACGATAGCTTGCTTTGAGGCAGGCGACCCACTAACCGTGGAGAATGTCAAGAAACACTGCCGATTCCATCCACGCTGCGGAACAAGCTTTATTTTTATCACGCTGATTGTCAGCATTTTGGTGATGTGCTGCGTGCCGTTGACAGTTGTCTGGCAGCGTGTTTTGGTGAGCATTTTGCTGTTGCCGTTGGTGGTTGGCATTTCCTATGAATTTATTCGCATTGCCGGAAGAAGTGACAGCTGGATTACAAGGGCACTGTCATTTCCGGGCTTGCAGATTCAGCGAATTACCACCAGAGAACCCGATGCCAGCCAGATTGAATGTGCAATTGCAGCATTAAAGCCATGCATTCCGGATAATCTGGAGGAAGACGAGTGGTAACGATGACACGGCGAACCTTATACCAGACCGTCCGGCAGCGGTTACAGGCTGCAAGCATTGAAGATGCTGGGATAGAGTCCGGATTTCTGCTGGAATTTCTCTTGGGGAAGCCGTTACCGCAATTGCTCATGGATGGAGAATTGCCCGTGCCAGAGGCGATTGTGATGCAGGCAGAAACGCTCTGCCAGCGGCGAGCAGCTCACTATCCCTTGCAATATCTGTTCGGCAGCTGGGAATTTTACGGCTTGTCGTTCGAGATTGGAGAGGGTGTTTTGATTCCCCGAGCGGATACAGAAACCTTAGTGGATATCGTCTGCACACTGCGGAGCGGACAGCCACAGACCTGTTTATTAGACCTGTGCAGTGGCAGCGGTTGTATTCCGGCAGCGATTGCAACGCAGTTACCAGAGGTTTCCGGTGCTGCCATCGAACGAGAATCCGCAGCGTTTTCCTATCTGCAGAAAAACTTGCAGCAGTATGCACCGCAGATACAGCCTGTGCAGGGCGATGTATTAGACGCTATCTTGCCGGATTTGTATACGGGATATGATGTCATCACCTGCAATCCGCCCTATCTGACCGAGATGGATATGCAGCAGTTGCAGCCAGAAGTCACATTTGAGCCAGAAACCGCCCTCTATGGCGGAGCAGATGGACTGGATTTTTACCGCAGCATTTCTGAAAACTGGGGTTCTGCTCTGCGAAAATCAGGCTGGCTGGTGTATGAAATCGGAAAGGGACAGGAGCAGGATGTTGCAGCCATTCTGCGGCAGCAGGGCTTCTCCCAGATTATCCAGCAGATGGATGGAAACGGAATTGTTCGGGTGGTTGCCGGACAGAAATAACAGCAGATGCTGTTTGCATCTGTAAAAAAGCGGTTCTCGGTTATGATTTTTCTCGAAAGGAGCATTCCGATATGTATAAAATTGCATTTGTCATTCCTTGGTACGGCGAAGGCATTCCCGGCGGTGCAGAAATGGAACTGCGGGAAGTTGCTGGACATCTTCAGAAAGCTGGCGTGGAAGTAGAAGTCCTGACAACCTGTGTCAAGGATTTTACGGCGGACTGGAATCAGAACTATTACGCTGCCGGGGTTGCCATGGTGTACGATGTCCCGACTCGCCGGTTTCCGGTTCGGAAACGGGATACTGCCACCTTTGACCGCATCAATGTCCAGTTGATGCAGGGGAAACACATTACCCCAAAGGAAGAGGTGCTGTTCTTACAGGAGATGGTGAACAGTCCGCAGCTCTATGAATATATTGAAACGCACAACGATGACTATGACCTATTTGTGTTCATGCCCTATCTGTTCGGGACGACGTTCCACGGTGTGTTGGCTTGTCCGGAAAAGGCAGTTATGATTCCGTGTTTCCATGAAGAAGCCTATGCACATATGCGGCTGTTCCGGCAGACCTATATCAATATTCGGGGAATGATTTTCAATTCTGTTCCGGAAATGCAGCTGGCGAACCGCCTGTATGATTTAGATGATGTGGAACAGATTTGTATGGGCATTGGTATGGATACTTCCATTTCCGGCGATGGGGCAGCATTTCGGGAAAAATACGGGATTACCGACCCTTATTTGATTTATGCCGGACGGAAAGACAGTGGAAAAAATGTGCATACGCTGTTGCAGTACTTTGCAGAGTACAAAAAACGCAATCCAGAAGACCCGTTGCAACTCGTGTTAATTGGCGGTGGAACGATTGCCGTTCCGAATTCTGTGAAAGATTGCGTGCATGATTTGGGCTATGTTTCCCAGCAGGATAAATATGATGCCTTGCAGGGAGCACTGTTCCTCTGCCAGCCCTCGAAAAACGAGAGTTTCTCGCTGGTCATTATGGAAAGCTGGCTGTGTGGCAGACCCGTTCTGGTGCATTCTGCCTGTGCGGTTACGAAAGACTTTGCCCAGCAGGCGGAAGGCGGTCTGTATTTTAACAGCTATTTTGAATTTGAAGGCTGTGTGCAGTGGCTGGAACAGCATCCGGCAGAAGCCGAACAGCTCGGGCAGAATGGCAGACAATTTGTCCTTGCGAATTTTGATTGGAACGTGGTGACGAAGAAGTATCTGGCATTTTTCAAAAAACTGATAGAGGAGGGGGACATGCAGTGAAACGCATTGCATTTGTCAATCAACGATATGGCTTAGAGGTCAACGGGGGTTCTGAATATTATACCCGCCTGATGGCGGAACGGCTGGCGAAGTACTATGAAGTGGACGTACTGACCACCAAAGCCGTGGATTATACCACATGGAAAGACTGGTATGTACGGGATGTGGAAACCATCAACGGGGTAACAGTACGCCGGTTTTCCGTGGCACAGGAACGGGCAGTGGATTTTGATGCCTATAATGCTGCTTATCTGGCAGAATGTGAACAGGGGAATTACAGTCGAGGTGTAGAAAAAATCTGGTTTGAAAAGCAAGGGCCATATTGCCCCGAATGCATTGCCTTTATTCGGGAGCATAAAGATGAATACGATGCCTTTTTGTTTGTCACCTATCTGTATTATCTGACGGTTGCCGGATTACCGGAAGTGGCAGAGAAAGCGATTTTCATTCCGACTGCTCACGAAGAACCATACTTGCATTTTAAGACGTTTGAAAAGCTGTTCCAGCTGCCGCAGGCGTATGTTTTTCTGACGGAAGAAGAACGGATGCTCGTGCGGCGGCAGTTCAAAACCGCTGGAATCCCGTGTGATGTGCTGGGAACAGGCGTAGATATTCCGGATTATCCGCCAGCCTCTGCATTCCGGCAGAAATACCGGATTCATGACCCGTATTTGATTTATGTCGGTCGAATTGATGAGGGAAAAGACTGCCCGACCCTGTTCCGGTACTTTATCGAGTTCAAGGAACGCAACCCCAGTGATTTGAAGCTGGTGCTGATGGGAAAAGCGGTCTGCAACATTCCGAAGCATCCGGATATTATCCCATTGGGCTTTGTTTCCGAAGAGGACAAGTTCAGCGGACTTTCCGATGCCATTTCCTTGGTTTTGCCGTCCCAGTATGAAAGCTTGTCGATTGCCGTGCTGGAGGCGATGGCATTGGGCGTTCCAGTGCTGGTAAATGGGCAGTGCGATGTTCTGAAGGGGCACTGCACAAAGAGCAATGGCGGACTGTATTACCGGAACTTCTTTGAATTTGAGGGGGCGTTGAATTATCTGTTCTCGCATCCGGATGAATATCAGGAAATGCAGGAAAATGCCTATAAATATGTTCTGGAACACTATGATTGGGATGTAATTTTAGAGCGGTTCCGTGTCATCATTGAAAACGTGATAGAAGGGCGGACATAAGAGCCATGGGAATTACAATTTGCAGCGGGGTTGGATTTTTAGCAGCCATAGGCTGTGCCGGATTGTATGACCGGAAAAGCTCGTTTTTAAAGCCGTTTGTCTGCGGAACTGTGTTCTATTTTTTCTGTTATATTCTCTGGAGCATGCTGCTGTTTGTGACCAATCAATTCACCCTGTTTCGGGCAGTGCTGGGAACGGCTGTGGTGCTGGTGGCACTGCTGACCGCAGCAGCCTTACTGCTTCGGCGAAAACATGGCACGCTGATCCGTCTGCTGCACTGGGATGAAAGCATCCGAACGGTCTGGATTCCGCTGGTGATTGTACTGGTGGCGTTGCCGTTGATTCTGACGAAGAATGAATTGTTCGGCATGGGGCAAGATCAGGGCGTCTATCAGGTGGTTGCCATCAATCTGATGAATGGATTGACCGACCGACAGCAGGATTTTGCAGAGTATTATAACTTATCGAGTGCCGACCAAACGGAATTTGCGGATGCCGTCCGGAATTATCTGATGGGTTATGACATTGTCCCTGAGGAATATCCGGACACCATATACGACCGGAACATCAGTCCAGTTTCCGGCATTTATCACGGATGCAGCGATGCTGGCACTGTTTGGAAAGCTGTTTGGCATTTCCCATATGATACACTTGGAAACAGTCATCTGGGTTTGCATGATTTTTCTGGTGTCATTTGTCTGTCGGCAGATGCAGTGGAAACGCTGCACGGAGTTCCTCGCCTGTGCGGTCTGTGCAGCCTCTCCCATTGTGATCTGGGTGGCGAAATCTTCCCTGACCGAACTGTTTCTAGCAGTGATTTTGCTGGCGTTTGTGCTGCTGATTACTGCACCAAACCGCAGTCATGGGCTTTCGATTTTACCGGTGGCAGTGTTTGCCTGCTATCATGTTTCGATTTATACGATGATTCCATTGTTTGTGGTGCTGTATGGAGCATTGTATTTATTCCGGAGAAAGCGGGAATATGCGGTTTTGATGCTGGCAACGATTCCGCTTTATCTGGCGAGTTATTTTGCAATGCGGCATGTGCAGCCGTTCTACACCATGAACAACTATCGGGATTTGTTTGTGGGCGGCATTACGGTCTATAACATTACAACCGTTGTCACAGTGGTTTGTATGGTTGCCTTTTTGATTTGCGGCGTGTACTGCTGGATTTTGTCCAGACGAGAAAAAACCTTTGATGCCGCATCCTTTTTGGAGCAGGCACAGCAAAAGCCTTGGGTAAAAGTAATTTTTATTTTGTTTTTGCTCATTCCGGTTATTTATGTGCTGCTGAAAGTCTTTTCAAGGGGCATGGTCGGAGAACTGCAGTATTTGACGCTGACGGGCTATGCCATTCAGACAGGCTTTTTCCTCCTGCCAATTGTCTACATCATTGCCTTGTTCCGGATGAAGTTTGTACTGGAAAAGCCCGAAACAATGGTGCTGTATGCGATGTTCTTGTATTGTATTCTCGTTTATTCCGCATTCCTGCGGTTTGAGATTCAGTATTACTATTATTATGCTCGTTACCTTGCACCGTTTGTACCGATTGCGGTGCTGTTTGCGGCGATGATTCTGGACAAGTACAACTGGAAGTTGACCGTACCGGTTTTAACTGCTGGGTTGCTGGTGGTTGCTCCGTTCGACAAGTTTCTCTCCCGTGCAAAAGATGATACTCGCATGGAGTGGTCGATTTTGATGGAACTGGGTGAAAAAATCGAAACGGGAGATTGTGTTGTTGTGGATACCGATTTGATGCCACAACTATATTTGCCATTGCGGAGCATGACCGGAGCAGCGATGTATCCGGAACTGGAAAATGCTGTGGAACAGGTAGACGATTTGAGCGAAGAATACGATACAGTTTATTATCTGACGACTGACACAGCGATGTTGCAATACAGTGATTCTTACCGTTGTGTTTACCGGAACACTGCCCATCACAGCGAGGATGATTTGAATCATAATGGCAAATTGTTCCCGATGGCACTGGGCTTTTTGAAATACGAAGAGCCAATTTGCCTGTATCAATACACTGCAAACCGGATGAGTTACCGGGCAGCGGACTGCTATGAAACAGAATATGTGGGCTTTGGTGCACTGGAAGGCGATTTCTGCTGGTCGGTTGCAGAAGATGCCTCGGTATTCTGTACGCTGCATCCAGACAATTATCTGATGCAATTTGAAATGGGCTGTACGATTCCGCTGGAACAGCTGGGGAAGAAAGAATTGACGGTTTCTGTCTATGTCAATAATGCATTGGCTGGGGAACTGGTGATTGATGAGAGCAACAACGGCGGAACGCTGTCGCTGCCGATTTCCTCATTGTTGTTGCTGGATGATGCCCAGAATCAAGTGATGTTGCGGTGTGAGCTGTGGGATGCGAGCACGGTAACACCAAATGATAAGCGGCAGCTGGGCTTCCCGTTGAAGTCGCTGCGGTTTATTCGTAAATAATCATTTTCATTTTTCGATGAGAAAGGAGCACTGCCATCATGATGCAGGTAGAAGTAAAAAGTGGAACGATGACAAAAGATGAAATTCAGTATTACATTTTGCTGGTCAAGAAACGCTGGGGCACACGATTGCCGGCAGATTTGCGATTGATTCTGGAAAAGACAGATGCTGAAGTACAGATTACTTTTGATCCGCCGATTGATCGGCAGGTTTACCGGAGTACAGATTATCTGGTGAATGATGTTCAGAAGTTGAATCGAGGAAAATTTGCGGAATATGCAGATAAAGTGATGCATGTAACTGCAACTGTTTAAAAAGAAAGGGGCAACGAGAATGATTCGCTGTCCCTTTTTGCAACCATTCTTCTTTTAGTTGCATTCCCAACAAGAATATGATACAATAGAACCAACCAATCAGAAAGATAAAAGGAGGCGTTCTTACGATGCACATTCTCAAACACCTACCCAAATGCTGCCCGTGCAGCCTTTACCAAAATTGCAACTGCCATTGCAGCATCCGAGCAAGTCACTATGCTGGTCAGCAACCAGCAATATGAAACCGCAAGAGCCATGCTGCCGCCAGAAGTTCGACTGGTCGAATGTACCACCGATGATGCTTGGGCAAGAGATGTTGCCCCGACTTTTGTTTTACGTCCAGATGGCACTCGCTGTGGGATTGACTGGGGCTTTAATGCTTGGGGCGGTCTGGTAGATGGCTTGTATTTCCCTTGGGACAATGACAATCATGTTGCACGGAAAGTCTGCGATTTATTCGACTGCGATTGTTATGACCTGCGGCATTTTATTTTAGAGGGTGGCAGCATTCACAGTGATGGAGAAGGTACGATTCTGACGACAGAAGCTTGCCTGCTCAGTGCCGGACGAAATCCGGAATTGTCAAAAGAAGCGATTACACAGATGCTCTGCGACTGCCTAGGAGCAGAGAAAGTCATTTGGCTGCCGTGCGGCATTTATCAGGATGAAACCAACGAACATGTGGATAATATCTGTGCTTTTACAGAGCCGGGGAAAGTCGTGCTTGCTTGGACAGACAACCCCAATGACCCACAGTATGCAATGTCCAACGCCTGCTTACAGGTACTGGAACAGGAAACAGATGCAAAGGGTCGCAAAATTCAGGTGCAGAAGCTGCCGATTCCGTCTGAACCCATCTGCATGACAGAAGAAGAATGTAGTGGTTTGGACTTGTGGGACGGCGAACCGACCCGCACACCGGGTGAACGCTTGGCAGCATCCTATGTAAATTTCTATATCTCCAATGGGGCTGTGATTGTTCCGCAGTTCAATGACCCGATGGATGCGGTTGCAGTTTCGATTTTGCAGGATTGTTTCCCAACTCGAACAGTCATGCCGATTGCAGCACGGGAAATTTTGATTGGCGGCGGCAATATTCATTGTATCACCCAGCAGATTCCAAAATAAAAGAAAGCAGTTGTATCATGGCGAAATTTTATTCTTTGTTTAGTTCCAGTTCCGGCAACGCTGCCTATCTTGGCAACGGCTCTGCCGGAATCCTTTTTGATATTGGGGTTTCCTGTCGAAAACTCTGCACTGCATTGCAAGAACGGGAACTTGCCCCCAATGCTATACAGGCGATTTGTATTACCCATACGCATATCGACCATATCCGAGGACTGGCGGTTTTTCTCAAGAATTATCCGACTCCTGTCTACGGAACAGCAGAAACCCTGCAAACATTGGCGGAGCAATGCAATCAAACAGACTTGTTTCACACGATCACACCAGAGCAGCCGGAAGCCATTGCTGGACAATGGGAAGTGACCGCATTTTCTACGCCACACGATGCCGTTGGCAGCTGTGGCTATCGAATCCATACCGCAGATGACCGTGTTTGTGCCGTCTGTACAGATTTGGGGACGGTCACACCGGAAGTTCGGAATGGGGTACAGGGCTGTGATATGGTGTTACTGGAGGCAAATTATGAACCCTCCCTGCTGGCAGCAGGGGCGTATCCTTATCCATTGAAACAGCGAATTTCCGGGGAAAAGGGGCATCTCTCCAATCAGGACAGTGCCAGCTTCGCACGGGAGTTGGTGGAAACCGGAACGACCCGACTGGTGTTGGGACACCTCAGCCCACATAATAATACCGCAGCTTGTGCAGAACGGGCAGCCCTGCAAGGAATGCCGGATATGGTGCGGAATCGAGATTATCTCTTACAGGTGGCAACGCCCACCGGATTAAAACAGGCGGTGATTTTTTAATGCAGCTGATACAGCTTTTGACCTATGGAAAATTAAAAGAATCTTATTTACGGGCAGCGTGTGCCGAATATGAAAAGCGGCTATCTCGTTTTTGCAAGTTGCAGTGTGTCGAATTAGAGCCAGTGGCATTGCCGGAGCGACCCTCTGAAAAAGAGATCGCAGTCGCACTGGAGAAAGAAGCACAGCCGTTATTGAAGCGGAAAAAGGGCTTTACCATTGCCATGTGCATTGAGGGAAAGCAGCTGGACAGTCCGCAGTTTGCCCAGATTTTTCAGCGTGCAGCGGTGCAGGGCGATGCAGCGGTGACGTTTTTCATCGGCAGTTCGTACGGTTTGGCGGACAGTGTGAAACAAGCTGCGAACCTGCGGCTTTCCATGTCGGCAATGACCTTTCCGCATCAGCTGGCAAGGGTGATGCTGTTAGAGCAAATTTATCGGGGCTATCAGATTTTAGGCGGCAGCCCCTACCATAAATAATCCATCCAAAGGAGCGGAAGACAATGCCACGATTTTTTTTAGAAACAATTGCAGAAGATGACATTCAGATTACCGGAGCAGATGCCCACCATATCGGTTATGCACTGCGGATGCGACCGGGGGAGCATCTGACGGTTTGTGCAAATAATATTGATTATGACTGTGTAATTCGGGAGATTACAAAGGATACCGTTTTTCTGGATGCAGTATCCAAGCATGCTTGTGCAGCAGAGCCGAGCGTATTTGTGACGCTGTATCAGGCAGTTCCGAAAGCTGGAAAGCTGGAAGAGATCATTCAAAAATCCATTGAATTGGGGGTAAGTCGAATTGTCCCCGTGCTGACGGCTCGTTGTGTTGCTCGACCGAAAGCAGCAGAGTTTCAGAAGAAATTGTCTCGCTTGCAGAAAATTGCGGAATCGGCAGCGAAGCAGTCCGGACGGGGCTGTATTCCGGAAGTTGCTCCACTGCATACATTTGCAGAAGCATTGGAATCTGCAAAGCAGGCAGATTGCGGTGTGTTTTTGTATGAGGGCGGCGGCATTCGGTTTTCAGAAGTACCGTTGACTGGAAAAAAGCAGATTGCCTTGTGGATTGGCAGCGAGGGCGGATTTGACCCGAAGGAGGCAGAAGCAGCAAAGGCAGCTGGATTTTATCCGGTGTGGCTGGGAGAGCGGATTTTGCGGTGTGAAACTGCACCGCAAGCAGCACTTGCAATTTTGATGCATTTGACAGGGAATCTGTAAGAACGAGTTGGTTGTAAGACACGAGCCGCAGGCAAAATGCGGTCGAGCTGGCTCAGCTCGGCGAGGGGTGCAGGGGGCAAGCTGCCCCCTGCAAAGAGTGGACAATTAGCAGTAATAAAAACCTAGGAGAAATCGATAAATGCTGTTCGCCATTCTAGAAACATAAAAAATTCCTGTAAACTGCAATCTAAG
>OHYB01000482.1_pt1 | contig 19957 bp, 17 predicted proteins | sample 1580181 | NCBI WGS metagenome assembly OHYB01 (sample SAMEA3882510, study PRJEB24775) | human gut metagenome | biome: human-associated habitat; feature: intestine environment; material: feces | place: Netherlands | collected 2009/2010
CAGTTCAAAAAGCTTTCGGACAACAGAAACAGGAGATGCCAGAAGGATCTCCTGTCCCAGATACATACTTGCAAACTGCCAGATTGTAATCCAGAAAAACACTGCCACTATGCGGATTCCTGTATAGCATCCTTTCTTTATTTAAGAATTCAAGAAGTATTTAAGTTCATTAAATATTTTATCACACAATAAAAAAATATTTAATGAAAACTTTGATATTTACCAATAATTTTTCTATTCTTTTCATAACCTGACGGCATATTTTGTTGCTTTTCCATACTGATTATTCTATAATATATAATATCTGTTTGCAATTTTTTGTTGTTTTTTCTGAAACAGCAAAATCGAAAAACATGTTGCTGAGAACGGAATGAGCAGTAACAATGTCAAACGATCTCATCTATAAAATAAAATATCAGGAGTATACAGATATGGAATTGAAAAACAGAACTTTATCAAATTTCGCCGATCTTGTTCAAACCGGTGAATGCAAAAAATTCAAAGGCCGCCTGAAGGTAGGTGTGGATTTGGGTACAGCTAATACAGTTCTGGCAGTTGTAGACACTACCAACCGTCCGATTGCTGGCATATCCGCTCCCTCCCAGGCTATCAGAGACGGCGTGATCGTCAATTATTATGAATCTGTTCAGCTTGTTACACGGCTGAAGGCTGAACTTGAAGAAAAACTGAAAACTGAACTTCCTTACGCTGCAGCTGCAATCCCACCCGGAGTTTCCGAAGGAAGTTCAAAAGTATTCAATATGTGCTGGAGGGTGCAGGTTTTGAGGTTTCCAATATCGTAGACGAACCCACCGCTGCAGCTGCTGTACTTAAGATTTCAGACGGCGCTGTAGTGGATGTAGGTGGAGGCACTACAGGAATCAGTATTCTCAAAAACGGCAAAGTAATCTACACAGACGATGAAGCTACCGGCGGCAGTCACATGACCATGACTGTAGCAGGGCACTATAACATCCCATACGAAGAAGCTGAAATTTTAAAAACAGATCGTTCAAAAGAAGCTGAAATTTTCCCTGTAATCAAAGCAACTGTAGAAAAAATGGCCACGATCACTCAGAAATTTCTCACAGGCTACCAGGTACCCGCTGTATATGTTGTAGGCGGTTCCGCAAGTTTTGAAGATTTCACAGGCGTATTTGAAAAAAAGCTTGGGCTACCTGTTTATCGTCCGGTACATCCTCTGCTGGTAACCCCACTGGGTATCGCTTATCACTGTGATCTTCCACCAGTCACACACAAAAAATAATCAAAACTTTTCATAAAATACTATATAAGGGGGTATTATATCATGAGAGAACTAAAAGCAACAAAAATCAATGCTGCAGATTTTGCACCATTTGGTACATTTTTCAGCATGACAGAGCCAGAAGGCTATCCATTACAGGGCGAAATACATAAATTTTATCCAGACCGTATTTCCGGTACCTGTATGGGATCCATTGGTTTTTCACCTATTGCAGTACATAAAGATGAACGCATCGTTAAAGCTGCTGAATATCACACAACTACCTGGGAAGGAATTGTTGCACTGGATGATGACATGATCATACATGTAGCACCGGCTTCTGCAGGCGCACCTGTTCCGGAACTTACCAGAGCATTCATAGTTCCAAAAGGAACTATGGTGAAGATCAATGCTGCTATCTGGCATTTATGTCCTCTTCCTTTAAACAATGAAGTACTCCATGCCATGATCATTCTTCCGGAATGCACTTATGCAAATGACTGCACAGTAGTAGATTTTGAAGAAAAAGACTGGTTTAAGATTACTGTCTGATATACATAAATATCCCGGGAACTCCACTGTTTTTACATAAAGTTCCGGGGATATTTTTATTGTCTGATTTTTACAATACACCCTGCTTCTGCATTTCGGCAGACACAGAAACATACTCCTTACTGTTTTCAAGATTTCCCAGCTTTTCTTCCCATGTAAGGTTTCGTTTAATCTTTGCAGGACTTCCCATCACCAGAGAACCGTCCGGTATCACTGTATTCTTTGTCACAAGACTTCCTGCTCCTATGATACAATCCTTACCTATTCTGGCACCATCAAGAACAACCGCTCCCATTCCGATCAATGTGCGGTCACCGATCATACATCCATGAAGCACTGCATTATGTCCAACTGTCACATTATTCCCAATATGTACCGGCATATTACGGCTTACATGAATCGTACAGTTTTCCTGAACATTAGATTCCTCACCGATCACGATCGGAGCATCATCGCCACGTATCACAGCATAATGAAGAACACAACTGTCACGCCCGATAGTTACATCTCCAATAACCACTGACTGCCTTGCAATTTTTGCATCTTCTGATATTTTTACACTCTTATAATCCATTTTCCGAAATACCTGCCTTCTTGATTTAATACTACCTTCACATCATTTTCAATACCCTGACACTTCTTTACTGCAGATTCTTTATACATATTCCAAAAAGACTTTCTGCATTTCATTTGCTGATTTACAGAAAGTCCTCTTAGCTATTATTTATGGTGTTTTTCTTCCTCTTCTTTCACCAGTCTTGATGTTTCTTCAGACGGTGCTGAGATTACAGCTGCTGCTATAATTTCACAGGGCGGGTTTCCCTTTACAGCATCTACTGCTGCCTTTACTGCTGCTATATCGCCACTTAAGAATATAGTTGCGTGACCTCCGCACTTGGTATGCCAGGTACGGAATTCCACATCTGATGTTTTCAGCATCTGGTCAAGGACAACTACTGCATTACAGCTTCCCACAACCTCTACTAATCCTAATGCTCCATATGACATCTTCTCATTTCCTCCTGACATGTTCTATTTGTTAATGGTCATCTTAAGTGCCACTTCAGTATCTGCGGAAGGTGATGCGATCACTGTGTGAGAAACAATCTTGCCAAGGGGTTTGGCTGTCTCTAAGGCCACTTCCATTGCTGCATTCACATCAGAAACACTGCCGCGTATTTTTACACATGCTCCGCTTTTCAGTCGGTTTCGTTCGACGCTTTGAATCGTTACGTTTGCAGCCTTGGATGCTGCATCGAGAGCGACAAAGCAAGCTACCAGGTTATCCAGTTCAAATGCCCCAACTGCCATGCCATCATAGTTTTTTGCCATTTTATCCTCCTTACGAGACGGGAAAATGGTTCTCCCGACTGCTGTCTTTTATACTAGTATACCTTGTTTTCATTATAATCACAAGCTATTTTCTACTGAAATCTCACAAAAATCCACATAATACAACATAACGCCACATTATCTTCAAGAGTTTATCTGTTGGATTGTTTATTTTTCACTATTTTCATAAATCTTCTCTCTTACAACCATTCACAGGCTTCTATGCAGAACATATACTAATATGGAGAACAACAATCTGCTGTTGTCAGGTTTTAATCGTCATGCATCAAATGACCCGGAATTATCCGGTACCTCATGCTGTAACATTTGATGCTGTAGGGTCAGGCGGATATTTGCAATTGAAGCAGAGGACTTACTTGATTCGGTTAAATTTTTCTAAATCCGCAATGTTTTCAGGATATTCCATATCTGAATACAATTTCAGCTGTAACTGTAATATTCTGTTATACTCCTCGCAGCCAGGCTCCAAAACTCTTCTTTGTTCATACAATTTGTGATCTTCTTCACTCATCTTCACATCAAAGCTTTCCTGAGTATGGAACTGGATTTCAATACGATAGTTGCGTGAGTTTTTAAACTTTGCATTTACGCCATTATACGGAAAACTGTCATTGACCCAATAATTTTTCAATGAATATATCTTCCAGTTTTTCTCATATAGAGCATCTGTCACAGAGCGTATCTGTTCGACATAATTTTTCGGTTCCAATATCACTGTATAACGAATAACATCCGCTATTGAATCAAAAAAAGACTTCTCTACTCTCTGATAAAGCTTATTATATAAGGACTTCGGTGATTTTACTCTATACTCTAATCCCGCAAGTACTGCTTTATTTATTTTTGCAAAGTCCATAAGAAATTTGGTGATCTCAAACTCTGTAGACAGATAATCCGCATAAAATACTCTTTCTTCAAAAGAAAGTTTATGAAAAAGTTCAATATCCTCTTCTGTCCATGATTCTTCAATTTCTTTATTAAGATAACTCTTCTCTGAATTTTCAGCAGACAGAACACACTTGAGCTCTATCGAATCAATGCAAAAAAGACTGGTATTGTCACCCGACTCATGAGTAAGACTTCTGAGAATCTTATTAAAATTATTGATAATTATATTGACTTTTCTTTCAATCAGTGCATATGCTGAATCCGATCCACCTGCTTCTATCACAAGTTTACCATCTTTAACAGAAATGCTTCTTACGACATTTCTTTCAACAAATCCAACAATCTCTTCAGAATTATATTTATCAAAATCCTCATAATCCAGATCAGGATTTATATTTTTCAATTCTGCAAGCTGATTTCCAACCACAAGAACTGCTGCCAGATCCTTCAATCTGACAGTATTTTTATTGTCTAATACCAAAATTTCTTCCAGCTGATTTATATCATCGCTGTTTCCGCCAATAAAATACAGCATACTGGTTATGGCATATTTATGTTTCTCTGACGGAAATTCAAATATATCTCCATATTCTTCTATCAGACACGCACTGAACAAAACATGATATTTGCTCATGATCTGCAGGAATGTAAGCGATTGAGTCTGCTTTTGAATTCCCAGTCTGTTTATATATCTGTTCATGATTTCCTGATTTAAACCAAATCCGGTATGCGCAAACAGGGCTGCCAGCAAAAGACAGTAACACTCATCTTCATTCAAGCCTTCCAGTTTCTTTCTGTCCATTATTAAATCGCAAAATTCTGCAATATCTATAAAATGCATAATAGAATAATCAGAAATATTGGGATATATCTTTTTATATTTTTCCAGCATTCTCTGGACAACTGTACAGTTGTCCCTGTAATTCTCATATAATTTTTTTGATTTTTTAAGTAAATTTTCCGAACACTTGTTAACTATCATTTGAATGATCCTTCCTCAATTTGCACTGCTTATTTCTACTATTATACTCAAAAACAGCAGCCTTGTATATAGCTGCTGTTTCCAAAACTTCAGTAAAATTACATTTTCGCCCTTACCATAAAAAGCCAAAAGCTTCCGATGCATACCTGAGGAAAGACTCACTATCTTTCCCCTCTTTTTCTTAATTTCATGCGTATCCATTTAAGCATCTGAATAATCGGAAGGCTGGCAAACGCATACAGATATACGCATCCAAGCTGCATCAGGTTCAACGTCTCCACTTTAAACAGAAAATGAAGTCCAGGAACCGTCAGTACTGCTGTAATAAGTACTGACCCAAGTGCAAATGCTCCCTGAAGCCATTTATTATTAAAGAAACGTTTTGTAAAGATAACCGGATGATCCGATTTGCAGTTGAATCCATGGAACAGACGTGCCAGACAAAGTGTTCCGAAGGCATAAGTACTGCCAAGCAGTGCACCATTCTGATGATATCCTGTCAAAAATCCTATCATCGTCATCATACCGATCACCAGTCCTTCCAGACCGATTTTACCAAGAAAATCCCTTGTCAGTATTGACTCGTCTGCTGATCTTGGTTTCTCATTCATCACCTCACTGCTGTGCGGCTCCACGCCTAATGCGATCGCCGGAAGGCTGTCTGTCAAAAGATTGATAAACAGCAGATGTACCGGTGCAAAAGGAACCGGAAGTCCTGCAAGGGATGCACAAAGAACTGCCAGGATCGCACCAAAGTTTCCTGACAGAAGAAACTGGATCGCATACTTGATATTCTGATATAAATTTCGTCCGTTTTCCACTGCTTTTACAATTGTTGCAAAATTATCATCTGTAAGCACCATTGCTGCGGCATCCTTTGCGACCTCGGTTCCAGTCACTCCCATTGCAACACCAATATCTGCCTGCTTCAATGCCGGAGCATCATTCACACCGTCTCCGGTCATTGCCACGATCATCCCCTTCTCCTGCCATGCACGGACAATACGGATCTTGTGCTCCGGTGACACTCTTGCATACACAGAAATATTCGGGACAAACTCCTTCAGCTGCTCATCACTCATATTTTCAATATCAGCACCTTCGCAGGCCTCTGACAGATCATGTAGGATCCCGATCCTTTTTGCGATTGCCGCTGCTGTGATCTTATGATCTCCCGTGATCATGACCGGCCGGATCCCCGCTTTTATACATTCTGCAACTGCAGCCTTTGATTCTTCCCTCGGCGGATCCATCATAGCGATCAGGCCAAGAAATACCAGATGATTCTCATCTTCTGTCGTCAATACATGCTTCTCCGGAATTTCACGATAGGTAAATGCCAGTACCCGTAACCCTTCCATTGAAAATTCCTGATTCTGGCGCCGGATCTTTTCTTTATCTGCTTCTGTGATTTCCCGAACTCCGTCCTTTGTCCAGATCCTGTCTGTCAGCTCCAGAAGCCGGTCAACCGCACCTTTTACGATCATCCGGTTCTCATCATCAATTCTGTGAAGTGTTGACATCATCTTACGGTCACTGTCAAAGGGAAGCTCTCCTTCCCTTGGATAAAGCTTTCTTACACCAGCAGCCTCGATTCCGTACCGGCTGCCCAGATTGATCAATGCCGTTTCCGTCGGATCTCCGATCTCCACTCCATTTTCATTTGTTGAATCATTACATAAAATGCTGTAGTCCAAAAGACATCTCTGCGCCGGATCTGCTACATCAATTGCATCTGCTGTGATTCTTTTTCCATCAATATAATAATCTTCTACTGTCATTTTATTCTGTGTGAGTGTTCCGGTCTTATCCGAACAGATAACAGATACGCTTCCAAGACCTTCCACAGCCTGGAGCTTACGAATGATCGCGTGCTCCTTTGCCATCTTCTGTGTTCCGAAAGAAAGGACGATCGTCACGATGGAGCTTAAAGCTTCCGGAATCGCTGCGACTGCAAGTGCTACTGCAAACATAAATGCACTGCTGATCTTCTCACCGCGGAATACACTGATCGCAAACAGAATTCCGCAAAATATCAGGATCAGAATGGAAAGCTTCTTTCCAAAATCATCCAGATTCGCCTGAAGTGGCGTCTGTTTTTCCGAAGTCGATTTCAGAAGTCCCGCAATCTTTCCAACCTCTGTCTGCATTCCTACATTCGTTACAACCGCTCTGCCACGCCCATATGTGACAAAGCTTCCGGAAAACAGCATATTTGTCCGATCACCAAGCGGTGCTTCCTCCAAAATAATGTCCATACTCTTTTCAACCGCAAGACTTTCTCCGGTAAGGGCACTTTCATCGACCTTAAGGCTTGCATTTTCAATCAATCTTCCATCGGCCGGGATCATATCACCTGCTTCAAGAAGGATCACATCTCCTACAACCAGTTCTCTTGCCGGGAGCTGTACCGCCACACCATCACGTAATACCTTTGCCTCCGGTCCGGAAAGCTTCTTTAAGCTCTGCAGGGACTGCTCAGCCTTTACTGTCTGCACAGTTCCCAAAATCGCATTGATCGTAATAACGATCACGATAACTGCTGCACTTTCCACATCTCCAAGCATACCGGATATCACTGCCGATGCGATCAGGATCAGCACCAGAAAATCCTTATACTGTTCAAAGAAGATCTGCAAAATACTTTTTTTCTTTCCTTCTGCAAGCTCATTCCATCCGCACTTCTCTCTGGACCGTCTGACCTGTTCATCGGTAAGCCCTGATTCCCTGCTTTCCACACGCTCGAGAACTTCTTCTGCTGTCTGCTGATAAATTTCTTTCATTACCTTTGCCTCCTTTTTTGCAAATATTCACCAACTGTAATTTTTTTATGCAATAAAGGATTTTTTTGATAAAAGGATATAAAAAAAGAAACCCTTATTGCACAACAAAAAATGCAATAAAAGTCTCACCATTTCCCTGCAGCGCCGGATGTTTCCACCGTACTGACGACACTGCAAACGCAGATTTCCAAACGTAGGTTACTCCCCTTTATCAGTTTTAATAGTATAACAGGATCAGTACCTCTGTCAAGATACTTTATAAATCACACCTTTCAAATATGATACTCTGGTAACAGAAAAACTCCCATTTTTTGAGTGGGAGTCTTTCCGTTACCCTGAAAGTATTATAGGCCTGCAGCCGTTTTATTACCTTTTAAGATTTATTACTCTGATCAGCCACAATATTTCCCTGTACAACTCTTCCCTGATCTTTTCCTTTTCTCAGTCCTCGAACTACCTGCACATTTCCAAGAATCAGATAATCCATTTCTCTCTTAGTGATTTTCGCAAAATTTTTCTTTGAAACAAAATAGAAGGTAACTCCCATCAACACCCACACGATCAGTGCTGCAAAGGACTGTGGAGCCATGAATGCAGGAGAACCGGGCACGATCAGGAGCAGCAATATTACAACAGAGATCACACAGCCGCCCATTGCTACTGCCGGATGGATTTTATTTGTATCTGTATCATCGCCATATTTTTTCAGAAGAATATAAGCACCTGCACAGGTAAAGAAATATCCGAACGCAGTACCTACGGAACACATATCTACAACCCATCCGATCACTTCTCTGCCGAAAAATGGGCAGATACAGCAGATGATCATGGTAAACCCAACACATATGGACGGAGTTTTATGCTCCGGATGAACCTTTTCAAAAGCTGACGGAAGCATTTTTGCTCTTGCCATACCAAATAAAAGACGGCTGGATGTCATAAAGAATCCGTTCATACCGGTAAAAATCCCCATGCACACTGCCAGTGCCACAAAGCACACACCAACTTTTCCCATTGCAAGATCAAGAACTGCACCTGTATGCCATTTTACAAGAATTCCATTCGCATCTGTCATAGTCAGAACCTGCTGCCAGGGAACAACACAATCTGTCACCAGTGCCATTGCACCATAGATCAAAGCACCTACGATCAATGCTGAAATGATCAGCATTTTGCACTTCTGTGGTGGAAAATCATATTCTTCTGCCGCCTGTGGAATACAGTCAAATCCTACATAAAGAAACGGAGCCAATGCCAGGATAGATACAAAACCGCTTCCAAGAGACTTGCCTTCGGCTCCGTATGCCGGCTGCAAGTTTGAAGCATCAAAATGTCCTGTTGCGATCACACCAATGACTGATACAACAACCGCTGCACACATGATAAGGACCATCGCAAGCTGAAGATTTCCTACAGATTTCGCACCTTTGTAATTCATGATCCCGAAAAGTATGATAAAGAACAGGGATAATCCGACTTCACCCATATATACATCATATCCTGCAATTGTATACAGGTAACCTCTGTTAAAGACTCCAGGAAAAATATAGGATGCCAATACCGGAAGTGCCGTTGCATTCAAAGCTACAATAGACAGATATCCAAGCGACAGCATCCATCCGCATATGTACGAAGCAGTTCTTCCAAAGCCTTTATATGCATAGGCAAATTCACCACCCGCTACCGGGAATTTTGCGATCATATAAGAATAGCTGTAGCCTACCACGATCATTAAAAGACCGCCTGCCAGAAATCCCAGAAACAGTGGGAGCGGTCCACCTGCACGTTCTGTCCAGAGACCACCCTGTATAAAACATCCCCATCCAATGATGGAACCGACTGCAACTGCCCAGATCGAACCAGGTCCCATGGATTTTTTTAATTTTGTTCTTTTATTTCTTTCACCCATATATATCCTCCTGCTTCATCAATCATATCATTCATCATCATCTTCTCTGGTTTCTTCACTAATCGTATATGCCTCACTGATATCGGAAACAAAAATTTTTCCATCACCATAATGTCCATACTGCCCACTCTTTGCACTGTTAATGATAATATCTACAACCTCATCTTTTTCTTTGTCCCCAACAGTAATATACAGCATGTTTTTTGCCATTTCCTGATAAAGGACATCCCCTACCTGAATTCCTTTTTCCTTACCTCTTCCTGAAATTGCCCATTTTGAAAAAGCAAAATATCCTTCCTGCTCCAGTGCTTTGATGACGTCCATCACTTTCTCAGGTCTTACAATTGCTGTGATCAGTTTCATAATCCTTCATCTCCCATCCATAAATACAAAAAGAGCCCAGATACCAAAGTATCCGGACTCCATCGTCTCTCTCTATATTATCATTATTTTTTTCAATATTCAATCAAAATCTTTCACTTTCCGGACAGATATCGATACATCTCATCCAGCATCTCGTCTGTGATCTCTACCGGATTGTTATAAAGGTTCGGGTGTCTGCTGATGCGAACCAGCTCCGCAATCTGATCATCATCAAGCTCCAGATCCTTCAGATCACACCGCAATCCCATTTTTTTCTTTAATTCAAGAACTGCATCCGCCATCTCTTCTGCATCTTTGAATCCAATCCTTCTGGCAAATTCCTCTACACGTTCACCACCTTCGCCTTTTGCATTGATTCTTATAAAATAATCCAGGGTCAGGCCACACGCCTCGCCATGCGGGATGTGATAAATATTGGTCAATGGAAATGAACACGCATGGGACGAAGTGGTTTTCGGTAAAGTAAACGCCAATCCTGCGATCAAAGATGCTTCGCACATTTTCTCCCTTGCTTCCTCATCATCGGGCTTACTGTATACTCTGTAAACATATTTGAATACCAGTTCTGCTGCATGCATCGCAAGTACATCACAGATCGGCTGATGACCTTTGCTCCAATAGCCTTCGATCGCATGGGAAAGAACATCAATTCCTGTTCCTGCCGTAACCTGCGGTGGCATTGTATAAGTAAGTTCCGGATCAATGATAGCTGCTGCCGGATAAAATCCCTCTGATACGATCGGCGCTTTTTTTCCATTTGCATGATCCGAAAGAACTGATACACAGGTCACTTCACTTCCTGTTCCTGCAGTCGTAGGAACTGCAATCAGTGGAAGATGTTTCTCCGGCATTGCTACTCCGGTTCCATGATACTTACGGATGGAATCCGGAGTCAGAGCTACACTGGCAGCTGCTTTGGCACAATCCATGGGACTGCCTCCACCCAGTGCTACCACAAATCCGATATTTTTCTGCCGGATCACTTCCGCACAGGCATCTACCTCTGCAACGTCCGGGTTTGGAGAAACATCTCCAAAAGAAGCAACGATCATTCCTTCTGACTCTTTTATGACCTTTTCGGCAAGACCGCTTTTAAAGAAAAACGGTCCTGCCACCAGAAGGCCTCTTTTGTAGCCAAGCTCTCTGGCTATTTCTTTGATTTCTTTTACTCTGCCTTTGCCGAAATGAATTTTTACCGGCTGTAGATAATCCCAGTTCATAGGCTACCTCCTGCTTTATCAGTCACAAAATTTTTCATCGACCATTGTAAGCACTTCATCAAGGATCGGGAGATACTCTTCCAGCTCCTCTTTCGTGATGATCAGTGGCGGACAGATTTCAATAAAGTTCTCACGTCCAAAGGTTGCAAAGCCACGTTTTTTTAATTCTGCAAATATCCACGGCATTACCGGTCCGGGTACGCCGTATTCCTGCATCGGTTCTCTGGTTTCTTTATTCTTGACTACTTCAAGTGCACCGAACAAACCGATACATCTTGCTTCACCAATACATTTATGCTTCTTTACCATCTCATCCATAAACGGAGCAACGATCTCGTGCATCTCAGCTACATGGCCCTCGATGTCGTGTTCTTTATAATATTTCATTGCTGCTACACCAGCCGCACATGCAAGTGTATGTCCACTGTAAGTAAGTCCGCACTGAAGAACATTTTCCTCAAAATACTCCGCAACCTTTTTACTTACAATACATCCGCCCAGCTGTACATAACCACAGGTAACACCTTTTGCAAATGTAATGATATCCGGTTTCATGTCAAAATTCATAAATGCAAACATTTTTCCTGTACGGTAAAATCCTGCCATAACCTCATCACAGATCAGAAGGATTCCATATTTGTCACAAAGTGCACGAACACCTTCCATATATCCGTCTGGAGGAAGAATGACACCGTTTGCACCTACTATAGACTCCATCAGGATCGCTGCCACATTTCCGGGGCCTTCATATCTGAGCTGCAGATCCAGCGCATCCAGATATTTCTTCGTTACCTCTGCATCATCAACTCCTTTTGTATATCCGTCACGATACATCTGAGGGTTCATAAAGTGTACGAATCCATTTGCACCACCGATCTCTGCTGCATATCTTCTCCAGTCACCGGAAGCATTGGATGCTCCAAGTGTAGCTCCATGATAGCTTCTGTAGCAGGAAAAGATCTTGGTTCTTCCGGTTACCATACGTGCCATTTTTATAGCATTCTCATTGGATTCTGCTCCACCATTTGTGAAGAAAACTCTCTTGTATGTATCTGCTCCTGCTGCTTCTACAAGCATTTTTGCCAGCATGCTCTTAGGCTCGGATGCATATGCCGGTGCCATGAAGCACATCTTATCAGCCTGTTCCTTGATCGCTTCAACGATCTCCGGAAGCTCATGTCCGAGGTTGGAACACACCAGAAGTGAAGCCATATCTGCATATTTTTTTCCATCATAATCGTAAAAATAAATTCCCTCAGCTCTTTCTACCGGTAAAGTATCTGCTCCTGATCTTGCCCATGACTGCATCACATAATCTTTGTGCATCTGTGCTACTTCTTTTCCTGTTAAACTCATAATAACTTCCTCCTCTTTATCTGTAATTCAGTTTTAAATATTGTTCATTTTTGCGGTAAACAAACTTATTATTTGTTGTAGAATAAGAAAAGCGCCCGGCCCACATTCATTTGTGAACCAGACGCCTTTGTCTTATCTGAGTCATATATTACTCTCAACACTGGCTGTCTGCAATAGACATCTATCCAATTATTTTTGTGCTGCAGCACAATCGTTATTATTCTGCTGCCGCATTTTCCTTTTACATTTCATTCATCTGATATAACAGGAAACCCAGCCTCAGCTGAAAACGCACATCAAAATCAGAAAGATTTTTTCCAAGTATCTCAGCGGCCTTTCCAAGCTTATAATTAATTGTATTTCGATGTACGATCAATTCCTGTGACGCACTTTTGACACTGCAGTCGTTAGCCAGGTAGCACTGAAGTACTCTGACCAGATCTGAGTGGTTCATCTCATCATATTCATACAATGGAGTTACTGTATCTGCCAGATATTCTTTTATTGCTTCCTTATCTGTAAGTGTGAGCAGTACCCTGTAAATCCCAAGATCTTTGTAAAAAATAATCTTTCCGCCATCTGTGCTTTGCTCGCCCGGAACCTGACAGACACATAATAGATCAGACATTTTTTCCGCAAACTGATAGCTCTTATAAATCTGCCTGATCCCGGAAATCTGCTTACTTACACTTACAAAAATCTGTTCCTTCTGACATACCATCCTGCATAGTATCTGAAAAATCCTCTCTGTAGTTTTTCTGCATGCTTCATCAGAATAATCACACAGAACCAGAAGGATCTGCTTATCCTGGGCACAACACAAAATCCCATTATAATTACAGCGGATATGACTGCTCAGTTTAGATAAAATCTGCTCTAGCCTTGTTCCTGTTACACGATCATTGTCTTCCAGAACACACACATTCACAACCGTATATGCACTGTCTGTAAAATACCCTTTTCTCATCATTGCCGAAACATACAGTTCTTCCTGGGACGGACATAAAAAGGCATTGTTCAGTGCCGTCGCAACCTCAATTGCGTTCTGCTGCTCTTTTGTTATTGCAAAACATATGATCCGCATGATTTCAGCCATTCGAACCCTCCACGGTACTTCAAATACCGGGAATCCCTTTTCATTTGCAAAATCAATAACATCCTGTCCGATCTCACTGATATAAGGCCCTGTATTGATCACGATTCCACTGGCTTTGTTTCGCCATACTTCCTTTACCAGACGAAGAAGAGTCAGATTTTCATTCAATCCTAATCCAGTTGTAAAAGTAAGCTCCTGTCCCTGCAGAAATGCAGAAATCGTGTCGCTGTCTACCATATGAGTCCATGACACTTCATGATCCAGTCCTGTCTCACCTGCTACCAGCTTCATCTCCAGATGCTGTACCTGTTTCATGATCTCACGCAATGTTACTGCCATATTTATACACCTTTCTCCACCGCAGCTTCCTGTGATCAACTGCATCAGACAATCAAAGATATTCCAGATATCAGAAGCAGTATATAAGTCAGATTCAGAAATACCTTCTGAGATACTTTACATACCAGCTTTTTACCTAACCATGTAGCTATAAGTAATGGCAAGATACTGATACAGATCAGTCGAATATCTGCCGTTCCAACCAGGCCGCTCCTGAACTGGGTAACCATCAGAAAAAAATTCAGCACCACCCATACAGGGGCCACTGTCGCACGAAATTCTTCTTTTTCTTTCAGTACCTGTGTTGCATAGATCACAAGTAAAGCCCCTCCTGATACAAACATACCATGAATTATCCCTGCCAGGATCAGAACTATCCACAAAATGAGATCCGGAAGTTTTTCCTCTGTATGGATGCACAGATTCTTTAATGCAACTACGACGATTATGATTCCATATATTGTCAGAAGAATATTTTCAGATTTCACGATCCGGCAGATCTGTATCCCTGCAAACATTCCAACCAACATGACCGCAGACATCTTAAGCAATTCTTTCCAGTTTATATGTCGATATCCGGTCACTGCGATCATCAGTCCGGACAGCCAGGCCATAACATTCAGGACCACCTTTGCATGATCCAGCCCAAGCAAATAAACGGAAGGCGGCATCGCCAATACCGTACCGGCAAACCCTGTGATAGCCTGAATAACATTAGAAACAAACAATACAAGCAAAAATAACAATTCTTTCATAAGGCATTCTTCCTTTTCTGTATTATCTGTTTACCGCACACTCTTTATCACTGCTGATAAAATAAAAAGACGCTTTGCAATAATGACTGCAAAACGTCTTTGTTTTTCTACACTTTCGATTTTAGCACGCTAAAAAGCAAAAGTCAACAGTTGCCTTTATCCATTACCTTGACACATTCTTTTGTATTATTATTTTTTGCTATTTTTCTTAATGACAGCTATGGCTTCCACATCCATGCTCGCCACATGTATGTCCTTCCCCGTGGCTGTGCTCATGATGAGAACACTTCGCATCCGGATTATAATCGAGTGTTTCATTGATAAAAGCTTCTACTGCTTCATCCGCATCTCCGGAAACTCCTCCGAAAAGCTTAATGCCGGCTGCCGCTAACGCTGTCTGTGCGCCGCCTCCGATTCCGCCACAGATCAAAACATCTGCATTCAATGCTTTAAGAACTCCTGCCAATGCACCATGTCCGCTTCCATTCGTATCTACTACTTCTGAATGTACTACTTTTCCTTCCTCTACATCGTAAATCTTAAATGTCTCTGTGTGTCCAAAGTGCTGGAAAATCTGTCCATTTTCATACGTTACTGCTATTCTCATGATACCTTCTCCTTTTTCTGCTGCATATTTTTGATGAAGCTCCTGCTTATAACATCCTCCAAGCCTACAGTTACCGCTCTGACCATCACAGATTTTGAAATCTCCACCTTCAATTTTAAGCGGATATCCATCAATGAGTGCATCTGCTATTTTCTTCCTGGCAATCTCATAAATTCGTTGAACGGTTGTTCTTGCGACTTGCATAGATGCTGCGCACTGCTCCTGACTATAACCTTTCTTGTCCAAAAGACGGATGGTTTCATACTCATCTACCGTCAGAATAATAGGTGTTTTTTTCTCAGTATCATCTGCCGGAAAGAATTCTAAAACATTGGGGAAATGGCAAACTTTTCTGCATTTTACTGGTCTCGGCATAAACTGCTCCTTTCTTGCTTTTCTTATATAATAGCTCTATAAAAGGCATATGTCAATAATATTTTTGACATATGTCAATATAGCTCAGCTAATAGTATTATATACAGCATAAACTTCTCCTCACGACACATATATTTCAATGTTTTTCCGCAAATCAACTATTGATAATGGAATAGAAAAAACAGTCTGTCATAACAGAAATTAATCCCATCAAAACAGACTGTTCTTTTTCCTTTACAAATATTACATTAATGAGGTTCCTGCCTCATGCTCATAGAATCTCTTTATTATCACCTGCACCGGTTTCTCACATATTTCATAGCTGTCGTCCTTCCATGCCTCGGAAGCAGAAGGCAGCTTTGGTGCCCACTCCCATAAAGCAAAGCCACGAAGCCATGGTCGTTTCTTACAGGCCTCAAACATTGCACGATACCATTCACACTGTTCTTCCAGGCGAAGTTCTCCCTGCAATTAAATGTCAAAAGGCAGTGCGAAAAAATAATTGCAATTATTCAAACTCATTATATCCCAGGTTGCACTTAACTTATTTTAGTTAAGTTTTAATTGAGTATGGGGCATATTAATATATCAATTACACTATTTATTTTGACCTACTGAATGGTTGTTGCCAAACTGTTGCCACAAGGATATTATAATATTAAACTTGCGTATATGCAATATTCAATTATTCCTTGATATTGAAATGATATTTTTTTGCTCTCATTTCAAATGCATCTTTTGTACCTTCCATAACATCACAAATCTCTTGTCTCATACTTTCATCATCCATTGTTCCTGTTTGATTAACTTGAATAATATCTGTTTCAGAGTCCATCGAAATAATATATTCAGAGTCTCCATTCACTGGTATATTAGCATTATGTGTAACAACAATAATTTGTCTCTTCGATTTTGCAACCTTAAGTCTAGCAACTATTAAGTCATATACTAATCTATTATCCAAATCATCCTCTGGCTGATCCAACAATAACGGTTGATTTCCATAAGCAAGCAAAAAGGTCAAAATCGTAGTTGTTTTTTGTCCCGCTGATGCATTTGATAAAGGAATAAATTTTTTTGCCTTTTCTGGTCTATAAGATACAATCAAATCGTCATCTGGTATAAACGCAATCATTCTTGCAAACGAGTCTTCTGCTATACTTGTTATAATATCTCTTGTCTTTTTACTTAATGATTTCTGATCTTCTTTATTTCTAATAGATATGAGCATTTTTTTATACTTTTCAATTCCATCTTCTTTTTTAAAATATAAATCCGCTAGTTCATTAATATCATCATCTACAGATGTGATTTCCTTTTGCATAATAGCTTTCAAATTGTTAATAAATGAATTTCTGTTCCTATTCTTAGCCAACTGGAACTTAACATTCTTATCATTACCAATAACTTCTTGAATAAAATTATTTCTTAGTTTATATATTATATCAACTTTATTTCTATACACACTTTCTAATGATTCATATTCCTCTTCTAGTTTACATAATTGCTTTTCCTTGATTAGAATCCTATCAATTTCTTCTTTCTTATTATTTCTCTGCTCCATAAGAGTATCGAGCTTAACAGTATCCAATCCATTATCTTGTAGATTTTGCATAACAGATACATACTTATTTTGAATTGCTATTCTTTTCTTTTTCCATTCAGTATTATCAAGTTTTTCAAATAACTTGTCATTTTTCGATAACATTTCATTGCAAAATTGATTCAAACGATTAATATCTAACTTAAACTCGTTCAAATCTTCTTCCAATAGCGACTTTATTTCAGAATCTGTCACATCATCATATGCTATAACTACTTCATCCAAATATTTCTTTATTTCATCTATTTTATTCTTTTTTCTGTCAATATAAGATAAAAGAGCTTTTTCTTGATCATCAAATAATTGTTTTTCCTTAAGTGTGTCAGAAATACCACTTTTTTCATATTTAGAAATTTGGCTCTCAATATCTAATAATTCTGTTTCCAATCTTGGCTTATCAAGAATTATTCGTTTACTATTGCTAATCTCCAATGCCTTTGATACTAAATTATTTAATGCAGCATCCTTCTCAGATAAACATTGTGGTAATTCTTTTATATCTGCATCAATAATTGCCATTAAAGAATTTGAATCCATTGCAAGTTCATAAATCTGCTTTTGCGTAAATATTTGTGCTTTAAATAAATCCAGAAAATGCTCATCCTCTATGACATTCCACTCTCCATCAATATACTTAAATAATTTTCTAGTCTGATTCTCCATTCCCTTAATATCGGTGACTTCTATTTTATATAAATCACTCAAGCGTTCAATAAATACTGAAACTTGAGATGTTCTTTTGAATATTCCCTTTCTTGTTCCACTACTCTTTGACTTACCATTTTCTTTATAAAAATTTTTCTGTTCTTCTGATATAACGTTTAAATTTTCGCCAGAGAATGAATTCATCGCTCCAGCAATAGTTCTAATTATTGAAGATTTTCCACTTCCTCTACCTCCAATAATTGTATTCATTTGCGGATTAAAGGAAATTTTTATATCTTCTTTTTCATTCAAAATACAATCAGAAATTTGTATTTTTCTGATAATCATATCTGGCTGCTTATCCGGTATATTAGAACACTCTACATCTTTCCTAACTCTCATATCATATGAAATTAAGGCTTGTCTTACACTTTCCAAGTTAGGAGTCTGGGACATTTTTAACCATGTATACGATTTTCCTATTCCCCACAATCCATGTTTTGACGATTTATCCGAAAATGGATTATCTGAAAATCTTAACATAGGGACATCTATATTTTTTGCCATTTCATATACTTTACGCCATTTCTTTGCTTGTTCCTCTGATATTGGTTTTCCATACTTTTCAGTTAATTTTTTTGAAATCATAGCAATTCCTTCTTTAGCGTAATTATCCCAAATATCATTATTGACCACTTGAACAGCATTAATATATTTTCTATCTAAAAGCTTACATATATTATCATGACTCATATCTGAGAGTCCACTAAATTCATCTATATGTGCAGGAATTACTAATGCGCCCATTGATTGAGCAGTTTCACATGCATGAAAAATATCTCCGTCTGCTGTATGTCCACTGTCCCCAAGATTTGATTTAAATATCTTTAACTGATTTAAAAATTCTTGTACAGTATTACCATCACAGTCTATATCAAATAATACCAAAATGTGAATTTTACTTGTGTCACAAGATAATTCAACACCAGGAAATACAACTATATTATTTTCCTCTCCAAGCTTTTTTATTTCATCAATTTCTCTATAATCATTATGGTCTGTAACTGCAATGCAATTTAATCCTTTATTTTTTACTTCCGTAATCCAATCATTAACTGTGTCATTATCTTTATTCTGATAGCAACTGCTAGTCATTGTATGTAAATGAAAATCGCATTTATACCATCTTAACCCTACATTTTCCATAATGCCTCCTCCTTTTCACTTTTATAATACCTAATTTACTACTTGCAGTACCTTTCTGACTGTTTCCGACTGCATCAACATCCGCATCTTCTCACTTCCACCTTCAACTTCTGGCTTTCCACACCTAAGACTATCCGGATGTTCAGATACGCAGCAATCTTTATACCAACATTCACCCATAAGGAAATGTGCTGCCGCATATCCTCGTCAATGACTTTTTTCACTTTGCCGCCCGGCTGCCTGATCTCCACCGTGGAAAGCTCGTCGATGTAGTCCGCATAGTGGGCCAGCACCTTTTCTGTGGCCCACTTCTCACCGGCAACGGCGGCTTTGATTGTTTCATAGTCCAGCAGCTTTTCTTGTCCGTCCATCCTGATACCCCCGTCAGATTGATTTTTTCCATGATACCATATCTGGGAGTATGGAGCCAGAGAAACCGGCGATTTTCTGCTGGTAAATTCTACGCATTTAGAGCAGCACTATGGCGGGGATAGGATAAAACACTCACATACCCCGCCGACTATGCGGGAAAAACCTTGAAATATAGGGCTTTTTAAGGCCCTAAATGCGTAGGTTGGTGCTTTGTTGCGATATGCTCCACGGTTACGGTGTATTGTTCATATTCTGTTTTCGGGAATCTTTATGAAATCTTCAAAAT